>Ga0265293_10001508_pt1 | contig 50577 bp, 55 predicted proteins | sample Munlanlewell138R_FD_192505 | JGI IMG/M metagenome (GOLD analysis project Ga0265293, IMG submission 192505) | Leachate microbial communities from a municipal landfill in Southern Ontario, Canada - Leachate well 138R | ecosystem: Engineered > Solid waste > Landfill > Unclassified | place: Canada... | reverse complement strand
TGTGGAACTGTACCCACTGGTAGAAAGGATCACCATATCTTCTTTGACGATATGATTTTGTCATGTACATAGAAACAAAGGCGATGGCTCTTTGTCTTTTTAATTTACTAGACCCAAAACGTTCCTCAATACGCTCTCTTACTTTGTGAGGCACCCAAGCAAGTCTTTTTTCTACTTCCCATAGAGATTCTGGGCTCATTTGGTTTTTTGCAAGATGAAGATAATCAGGAGAATCGACTTCGAGGACTGTTCCGTAATATTCTGTATGGTTTTCCATGTGGATTAAGTCTAGTCACAAGATTCTCATTTGTTTGGATTTATTTAAGAAATCATAAATATATGTTCGTAACACCTTGAGTTTTCTCCATGTATTCTTCAATAAAGTCTAAAATAATACTTCTAAATGAAGCAGGGCCGATTAAACCTTCCTCGATCAACCAGTCTCTATGAACATCCATGAACATTCCGCAGGTGAGTCTGGTTTCGGTTAATAAAAGTGACCACAGAAGCGGATTAACTGCATATTTCCATCGTATCGGAAGAATACACAAGACTTCGAAAGTGTGTTTAATAGGACTTACATTTTCATTACGGTGATACCGTGCACAAAGTACCTTTGGTATGATAGCTCCATCTTTTGTAATGACTGGATCAAGGTGAGATTTCTCTTGGAGGAAAATAAACAATTTCTCCGTGAAGTCCTCAATATCAACTCTGTCGAAATTTAGTTGCAGTTCATCCATTTTTTTTCGTACCCTCACCCTCATCTTTTTTTTCCTCATTATCTATATCTCTGTACCATCATATCAATATTGTTGAACAATAAATTCTTTAATCTCATTAAGTGCCAAACCAAGGGTTTTGTCTGCGTCTTCTGGAAATTTTTTGGAATCTATAAATCCCCTTATCTTCATAAGGTCTATTCCGTGCATATACCGGAAACTGATAATCGCCCTGTTGATATTGTTAGTTTTGCTATCTACTTCAAAAAGTATCTGAAAACCCCAAAGATTATAATTTCTATTATCAAAATTACTTGGGTAATCCGTACAGGTTGCGAATGCATCAAAGCTCAGGTATTCGAAATGTATGTCATCATAGATTTTGTCAGGAGTATCAATAGAAACAAGTACGGACAAAAACTGTCCTTTGCGCGGACTCTCAAGCAAAGAGTTTTTACCAAGGCACAAAAATGCCATTTCGATAATTTCTCCTATGTTCTTTATTTTCGACATAGTAAAAAAATTATAACCCAAGTCAAGGTTTGTGTCAAGAAGATTCGTTCCTCCCATTCTCTCTCTCATTCCTATCTTCTTATTCTTGAATCTTCCCAACCCTCATCCTTGTCTCATAATTGTTAAATTTCAACCAATTTCATATCTCGACCATTAAATTTCTTGAGTGTTGATTTTTAATTTAGCTGGCAGAACCCTTGTTCTAAACTGAGGATTGCTTAAATGTTCAACATATAAAAATAACATATTCGCACGACGGGTAAGGCGTGGGTTTTTTATTTGAAATCTTATGTTGAACAAATTTTTGCCAATAGTTTTAAAAACCACTATTTAGTAATAGAGTTAACACAAGGAAAAGAATAAATGGCTTCACATAGACAATGGATGGTTGAAGTTCCTGTTTCGGTAAGAGCGATGGGATCAAGCGATCGCAAATCTTTAATCACATGCTTTCCTGCTTCACCTTTTTATAATGGTGAGTACACGGACGAGGGGATGCGCGAGCTTGGCATTGAGTTGCTGCAGAGCGAAATTGTAAATGATGGTGGGCACACCTTTGGCGAATTTAATAGAGATTATGTTGATGCGCCAAATATGGAAGAGGTTGTAACCGGAGGCGGTGGTCTTCCCGGTGCTCCATGGGCACCCAACATTGCTTCTCCGCTTGTTGCATTCGATCCAACTACAATTCCTGAAGAGGGTTCCATTGTTACCAATGAGGCTCGCGGAGGCGGCGGTTGGGGTATCGGCGATGGTCTTGATTCGCCTAGCGATGCGGCAAAGGTTGTCTCGCAGCAAACATTAAAAATCGGTAGTCTCAAGATGGGAACCTCTGCTCCGAATGGCGGATAAAATATGCGAACTGGCAAAACTGATACCAAACAACGTTATTAAAAATAATAATTTCAATTTTGCTGTTTTAATAACTACTTAAAGGATAGTCATGAGCGAAATCTATAAAGAAGCAATTCTAGAAGCAAAAAAGCTCCGCGAGGCTGCGGAAGCTGACGCGATGAATAAGATTATTGAAAACTTTTCCCCCCATGTTAAAAAAATGATTGGAGCCACGATTTCTGGCAAAACATTGTTTGAACAGGATGCGGCAGCGGGGCCTGCTGGTCCGGCTGGGACAAGCGAAGACGAAGATCTTACTGGTGTAGAGTTTGACGAGGTTGATGATACTGGCGTTGACCCTGCGGGAGAAGATCCTATGGCGGCAGCGCCTCCTCCTGTTGATCCGTCTGGTGCGGGAACTGACCAAATGACAGATCCCAATATGGATCAAGCGACTGAGCCTGCACCTATTGTGGCTGGCGATCCCACGGCAGTTCCTGACACTGCTCCAATTGCTCCAAGCGGAGTTGATTTTACACAGCTTGCAAACAGCGCCAAAGAAGCTGGTGCAAATGTTCATGTCACAATTACTGCCGACATGCCCGAGGCCGATAAAGCAATGGACGGCTCGGGAGATGATTTTGGCGATGATTTTGATGGAGACTTTGACCTTGATGCTGACATGGGAGACTCGGAAGAAGTTTCCGTGGAAGAGGACGAAGCAATGGCAATGGAGTCATTAAGGCACGAACTTAATGAAGCTGTCAGTGTTGTTGATAGGGCGTTTTATAAAACCAATCTTACGACCATCATGAAAGAATCGATTAAGCATAGACTTTTTCGCATTCAAGAAAAAATTGAGCGCCTAGAAGAACTAGGTGTCCTTACGCGCAAGCAGGCAACGCTTGCCGAGAATCGGCTTGAGTTCTTATTTATAAAGCTAAACGAAGCCGAACACAATACTTATAAACAATCAAAAAAAATCAATGAGGAAAAAAACATGAAACTCAAGAAAATGGCTGCAAGACTTTTTGAAGGTTCCGAAGATGTGGAATCTCTTGCAAAGGACTCCTTAAGCACTGGCGAGACGGGCGTTGCCACTAAGGATGATGCAAGCGAACACGCCGCCGATCAAAGCGGTATGTCGCCTGAACTAGATGACTTCTTACGCGAGTTCTCTTGTGACGATTTAGATGTCGAAGAAGAGCCGTGGGACGAAGCAGATCCTGTTATTGACGAGGATGAACAATCAAAGTTTGTCACCGAAAACGCTGCCGATGCCGACACTGACGCAAATGAAGATATCGCACTTGGCGCTGCGGGCTTTGGTGATACAGAAGAGGACCCATGTGTTGAATATGAGGTCACTGGTTTATCAATTTCCGAACAAAGAAAGTTACGAAAGGAAGCTATGAGAAGAAAATTAAGAACACTTAGAGAGAACGAAGGTGGTGATCTCGACCTTGATCTCGACGGTGACGTTGGTGTTGGCGTTGATGTTGATGACGATGATGCGTCGCTTCGCGTTAACATTGATCTCCCCGATGAGGTTGAAGAATTACTTGCAAGTCTTGGTGCAGAAGACATCGAAGCCGATGTTGAAATCGTAGACGGACAAGAGGTTCTTGGGGACAGCACAGACGATCTTCTTGGCGATATTGATGATGACGAAGAAATCATTATCATTGATGATGAGAGCGATGATGAGGACGAAGATGAGGATGAGCTTGTTTCCGAGTCAAGACTCCGCTACCTCCGTGCCCGTCGTGCGAAGCTTGCTGCTCTCAAGGAGTCGGCTATCCGACGCAGCGCTGCACGCGCAAGAGGCCGCAGCACAAAGAGAGCCGAACTCACAGAGAGAAAGAGATCTGCACAGGCAATCGCTCTTCTTCGTGAGGCACGCATTGCTCTTAAGAGAGGCGAGGCTGAGAGACGTGCAACTCGTAAGAGCCTTAATGAGGCCAATCTTTACGCTGCAAAACTTACACATTTTAATAAGTTCCTAGTGCGAGAGGGACTTTCCAAGAAGGTTCTACGCCAAATCGTAGAGCATCTTGACAGAGCTACTTCCATTCGTGAGGCAAATAGAATTGCTTCTCGTATTGAAAAGAAGCTAAATGAAGCTACATCGCGTAAATTGACTGGTTCTTCGAGCAGAGTGACCAGATCAGCGGGCAGCTCCTTAAACGAGAGCGTGAATCGTTCTAACAGAAAGGCCGGCACACTTAACGAGAATGTGGGTACGGTCGAACGCTGGCAGACACTAGCCGGTATCAAAAACAGAAAGTAATAACGGAGAATAATAGAAATGAAATTTAACATTCAGAGTTTAGTGGAAACTGCGGTTCGCAAGGGGCCTCTCGCCGACGCGCCAAGACTTGAGCGTAAGTGGGAGAGATTTGGTCTTCTTGAGGGGCTTAGCGGAACTAAGCGCTCGGCCCTCTCGCTCATGCTAGAGAACCAAGCGGCTCACCTCCTCCAAGAGGGCAACGCCCTTTCGATGGGCGGTGCAGGTATGGCTAGCAGCGGTCAGGTTGCTGGTTTCATCAATGTTGCGTTCCCTCTTATTCGTAGAGTCTTTGCCGGTCTTATCTCAAGCGAGATTATTTCGGTACAGCCTATGAGCCTTCCATCGGGTCTTATCTTCTACCTCGATTACTCCTACGGCAGCAATGTCGGTGGCGATGCAGGTACGATGCTTGATGCGAATGCGCAGAGCCCAACATACGCATATGGCGACTCGGTTTATAACAACCCAAGAGGTGCCGGAATCCGTTCGGGCTCGCTTGCAACAGGCGGCCAGTACGACCTTATCGGTACAGGTTTCTCGAAGGTTCACAAGTCGGACGATACAATCGAAGCCGATGACGCAGACCTTGGTTCATGGGTTGCTGGCGTCTGGACAGCCGGAACGCCGGTTGCAGATCTTACAGACTATGTAGGTTTCAACGCACGTTTTGCATCATATGATGAGAGGCTTGAAAGAGGTCTTGCTGATAATGAGTTTGACTTCATCTTTCTTCATATCCCCGTCACTGAGATCACCACAAAGATCATCGGTGCAGACGTGGAGTCGGTCGATCAAATCAATCTTTATGATGTTGGCACAAACCCCGGCTCAGTCACCGAGTGGGGTGAGAAGTTCCAAGGTGGTCGTGGAGTCCTTAACCTCCGTCGCCTTAACAAGCGCGGAAACTGGGATGGCACACAGTTCACGCCAGACGCATTCAACGGAACACATATTCAGTTTGTGATCCGACTTGCTAACGCAGGTGCCGCTCCAACGCTCACTGGGGAGTCGCTTAGCCTCAGCGCCGCAATCGCTGATACGCTTAGCGTCAACGCTGATGGTTCGACACTTACTATCCCAAGCTTCGAGACAGACTTCAACATTGACGCAAACCCACGCATTCCAGAGGTGGATTTACGAGTTGAGTCAACCAACGTCACAGCCACTACGCGTAAGCTCAGGGCTCGTTGGTCGCCAGAAAAGGCGCAGGACGTTTCGGCTTATTTCTCGATCGATATCGAGGTTGAGCTTACAAACGTACTCTCTGAGATGATCACAATGGATATCGACCGTGAGATCCTTAACGACCTTCTCACACAGGGTAACGCTGCAAACCTTTACTGGAGCCGTGCTCCCGGCAAGATGGTTGACATGAACACGGGTAGAGAGATCATGCAGAGCGGTGCTCTTAGCCCCGGCCCAATGGCATTCGTAAACGTGCAGGACTGGTACCAGACCCTTGTCGAGACTATCTCGCACGCTTCGAACATGATCTATAAGAAGACTCTCCGCGGCGCAGGTAACTTTATCGTTACATCGCCAGAGGTCTGCACGATCCTTGAGCACCTTGTCTCATACAAGGCCGCATACAAGATCGACAGCGATGGTCAGGTCAAGGATTCTATGACAGTTGGTGCCGAGAGTGCCGGTGTCCTCAATGGCCGTTACACGGTCTACAAGGATCCTTACTTCCCTTCGAACAAGATCCTTGTTGGTCTTAAGGGCAACACATTCCTTGAGTCAGGATACGTCTACGCACCATACGTCCCACTTATCCTTACGCCTGTCATCTATGCTCAGGAGGACTTCACTCCACGTCGCGGCATCATGACACGTTACGGAAAGAAGATGCTAAGGTCGGACTTTTACGCCGTGATTACGGTTCTTGACCTCTCGGTAATCTAGCTTTTAGAGCTTGTTTATAGGGGTAAAAATAAAGCCCCTATAAACAAACAGAATAAAAAGCAAACGTACCTAGTCTAAGACAACCCCCGAAAATTCGGGGGTTTTGTTTTTAATATAAATGAATCCAAAAATTAATTTACGATTGATTTGCAATTGTCATACCCATGTGTTATAATCTAAACATGGAGCAAAATAGCAGAATAGTTAAAAACTATTTTAGCAAAGAAACTATTGAGTTAAAAAACCCAATTGCGGTTACGGTTAGAGAGCAAAATCTGGGTAAAGATCCAGACGCCTTTCGGCGTCTTCTTGACGGAAGAAATACGTTTACTAGAAATGGATGGTATCTTTTACACAAAGAGGCAGAGGCGTTAGAAAAAATCCTAGGTTATTGCAATGATTGTAGGACTGTGTTTTCTGCTTTGACTTCAACTAGAACTCACATTAGAAAAGGCCATGATGCAAAAATTATAACAGCAGATTCAAAAAATATTGTACTCAACGCTATTCATAGTAAATCCTATATCATTAATGAATATCTAGAAGAACATAAGAAAATTGATTCTAGCGTTCTCTATATTCCCAAAAATCAAAGAAACCTTGTTACAAATGGTGGGGTTTATAAAATCACAAACACGGTAAACGGTAAGTTTTATATTGGTAGCGCGGGAGTCTTCAAAGATAGAATTGACGAGCATTTAAGGGCTCTTAAAAACAACACTCATGCGAATATTATTCTTCAAAGAGCTTGGAATGCAAGGCCAAGTTTATTTTATGTAGAGTTTATCAAAGTAGCAGATCCAAAGTTTTCGCGAGAAAAGATTTACGAAATGGAGCAAAAAACCTTAGATAAACTTTATGATAAAGATATGTGTTATAATATTTCAAAAGATGCATTTGGTCCAAACGTAGAGAACAGATGTGTCCGAGTCAATATGTTGAGCCTTGAAAAAAAAGAATTGATCCGAACGTTTGGTTCGATTGTTGATGCTTCCAAAGAAATGAATTTGAACCCGAGAAATATTTACGCTGCCTGTGCGGGTTATTCTTTATCTAGTGGAGGGTATGGATGGGAATATGCGGATAAGAAAGTAGAAAATCCTCCCAAGATCTTCAAGGGAAGAAAGAAGCCAAATCCTGTTGTTGTCTACAATTATAAAAATAACACAGTTGAAGAATTTGACTCTTGTGTTTCTGCAGCAGACAGTATCGATTCCACAGAAGGAACAGTTCGAGCGGTTGCCAATAGGAATAAAACATGTGTTAGCGATGGAAAGTTTCCCAAGGCACTTAAAGAAATATTTGTATTTTACAAAAAGCACTTTGACTTAGAGAAAATCAACAAAGTACTAAACAAAGGTATTCCCTGTTCATATTGTGAGGTTCCCTATGCGAATGAAAGAGGGCTTCTTTCTCACGAGGGGGTATGTGTGGACAATCCCATTGTTGTCGATCAGGGTAGAATTAAAAATGATCCAAAAGAATCATTTGAGCAATTTGTTTCAGGATTAGGCAACCTTGGGAAAAACAGATTTGTTTTTGTAGATGTAGAAGACAGCAAGGTTCAAGATAAAAACTATCTAAGTAATATTAAAAATAACATTATTTCAGAAGGCAATGTTCCGTACTTTTTCTTGTCAACAGATTGGCGCAATGAAAAGAAAAAAGAAATTATCAAATCGATGATTTACTACAGGGTAAGAAAAAATATTATTTCGATAGGGGCTAGAAAACTTATTGTCGATTGCTCTGTCTCTTCAAGTGAGGCGCAAGAATTTTTTGACAAGAATCATTTGAACGGGCATGTTTCGGCTTCTGGGTATTATGGCCTGAGGGATAAAAACACAAGAGAGATCGTTCAATTGATTTCTGTGAGGACACCTTTGCATAAAAAATACAGAGAATTGGGACTAATAGAAATTGGAAGATCTGCATCAAAGATTGGACACGTGGTTCCCGGAGGGTTTAGTAGGCTCATTGGAGAAATAGAAAGTCATTATAAAAAATTAGGACATTTGGGGATTATATCTTATGTTGATTTGATGATAGGCAGCGGAGAATCTTATAACGATAAGTTTATTAAACAGAGCGATACGGAGGTTGGGTATTTTTATACGGACGGCGAAAGATCATACAACAGATTTAGATTTCGAGCCAAAAACGGGAAGTCTGAAAATGAAATTGCTAGAGATGCAGGGGTTTGGAGGGTTTACAATTTAGGCAATTCTCTGTTTGTCCGTAAATTCTCCTAAGTGTCGAGGCACCACTTAATAAAAACTGCGATAAGAACAAAGCATGAGCCCGTCACTCCAATATTGATGGTGTCAAGAAACGTGTTTTGACTAGTTCCGCCCACAACTTGAATGGTGGTCCATGCACAAATAGTTCCCGAGATAACGAGCGGAGGACCACAGACGACAAGCAAAAGAATCTTTGCCAGCAGTCCGGCATTGTTGAAAACAATGAATGCCAGAGTGAGAATAAAGAAAATGATGAGAATGGCTCCGAAGGTGATCATAGTGCTTGCATTATAGCATACTTATCATAAGTGTCAACTATTTAATGGTATCGGAGCATAAAAAATATGAGTAAAGTTATCAAAAAAACAATCACCAAGGAACAGCTTGAGGAACAAATTAGAAAATACACTCTTGAGATCCTTGAAGAAGAACTTGATAAGCGAATGAAAGCAGTTGAGCCAATTGCTAAAAAACTTACAGAGTCACGCAGAGCAGAAAAGGCAGAAAAAGCTACTCTTCAAGAGCGCACGCGGCTTGTGAACGAAAAAATGGCAAAGCTCAAAAAGGTAAATCGAATTCTTGAAAAAATTAACAAAGAAAAAGTTTGAAATTTAGGCTGCTAGCGGGATGAAAATTGTTAGTGCTCATATTGGTACGTTTCCTGTTAGTCTAAAGCTTCTTACTACGAGGTCAGAGCAGGCCGTTGGTTTTCAAAATGTAAGAGAACCAAGTGAAGATATAGGTCTGCTTTTTGTTTATCCGGAAGTAGGTAGCAGATCATTTCATATGAGGAATGTTAGTTTCGATATAGATCTTATTTGTCTCAATATCAATGAAGATATTATTGATATTATCCGAATGGAATCCGAGTCGGACAAAATCTACACGACACCTTCATCGAAAAACATTATCGAGATGCCCTCTTCGTGGAGCGGCAGTCCGATTGTGGGAATTGGAGATTCTGTAAAAATCATAGGATTTAAAAAATAGTGCTAAAATTCCCAAAACATATAAAGCACTATACTTAAAGGAAACACTTTATAAGAGGAAAAAATGGCAGAAACACTTGACGTTACATCAATGCTCCCGGCTAAGTTTGAGCCGATGCTTAAAAATCGGTTTGTCTTTGCAATTGAAGGTATTGATATGTATCTTATTAAAAAAGCAGCCAGACCAACCTACACAACGGCTGAGAAAACAATCCGCTGGATCAATGCAACAAGATACGTTGCAGGAAGAACAGAATTTGGAACAATTGACGTTTCGCTACACGAGGCCATTGCACCTTCGGCTTCTCAGCAAGTAATGGAGTGGATCAGGCTCTGCTATGAGTCCGTTTCGGGCCGAGCAGGCTATGCGGACTTCTACAAGCGTGACTGCCAAATCAAGATGCTTGACGGCCCCGGAACCGTTGTTCAGCAGTGGGATTATAAAGGTTGTTTTGTTACTTCGGCAAACTTTGGCGATGTTGACTACGAGTCGGACGATCTCAGCGAGATTACAATGACTCTACGCTTCGACAACGCAGCCCTTCTCTACTAAGATTTTTATACATTGTTGCTGCCTTGAAACCCACTTGTACGCGAGTGGGTTTTTTGTTTTTCAGTCTGCAGTCCTATTTAACTTTAGGGAAAGAAAAAACACAATGAATATATTACTTCGCTTGATTATGGGTATTTTTGGCTTCATTGCAAGCCTGTTTCGCAGAAGCAAAACCAATGCATCTGTGGATATGAATATGGTTCCTCCAAAGGGAAGGCCGACTACAATAACAGAAATTGACAAAGAGATTTCTGCGGCCCCCAAAGAAGAAAATGAAGAAGAAGAGATTATCTATGCTGTCAACAAAGAAACCAAAGACGATATTGATAGCTTCTTTGATCAGGATACAGTTGTAGATGATTCTCTTAAAAAAGATCCAGTCTCTGCAATTAAATTTTATGATCTTATCAAAGAACAGGCTTCTCCTATTCCGAAGAGTAAGACAAGTGGTGGCAAAACTGTGATGAGAGAGCCCGAGAAGATAAAAGGGATCACAATTCACCAAACTGGTATTTCTTATAGTGTTAGCGACAAGCAGCTTTCAAATTCTGGTGGAGATAAAGATCTCGCCAAGGCCAGAAGATTTTTAAACATCCCCGCACATGCCTGTGTTTCTCATGATGGATTCTGGGTTGTGCATTCTCCACTTGAGGCATATCTTAATCACGCCAATACTCTTAATTCTTCTACTCTTGGAATTGAAATTGAAGGACGTTACGCGGGCATAGAAAAAAATAAAACAAAAGAAGATAGATCCCTTGATAGTAAAACAATCGATGCTGCAAAAGAAGCTCTAAAGTATCTTGTTGAAGAAGGAAGAAAGAAAGGTATGCCTATCGAGTACATTTATGCACATAGGCAAAGTAGCAACACAAGAAGAGCAGACCCCGGTGAGGCAATTTGGAAAGAGATTGTCATAAAATATGCAGTGGATGTGCTTGGATTAAAAACGGACTGTGGGTACAGAACAGGGTCCGGAACATTTGTTCCTTTGGATTGGGATCCAAAGAATGGAATAGGCAAATATTAATATAAGTCTATTACCATTCGGTTTCCCAGTATTCTGTGCGCCAATTCTTTTGTCGTTCAAGTGTCCTTATGCGATGACAGTTGGCACAAACGATATCACACTTTAATAATTCTGCTTCGATTGTTTTTATAGAATAAGCACCCCTTATGAGGGTGCTTATGTCTTTATATTTCTTGTGCTCGGGAAGATGATCGAATTCAAATAATCTCCAATCTTCTTCGCCACAATCGACGCAATGCTTTCCCCTAATGTAGTTTCCAATAAACAAACGATTACGATCTCGTCTTAATTGCTTCTTACGACTAGGGGGTATCTTTTCTTTGGATTTACTCAATGGATTGGGTTTATTTTCTTATATTAAGCCGCCTCATTGCTAGCGGCGAAGCAATAAGAGGATATACTGCAACACAGGCTCCGATTGCCATTATTGCGATTCCTACAGCAATAATCTTATATGAGGGATTCTTGAGATTCATTTTCTTCTAAAGTTTCTTCCAATTCCTCTGGTTGTTCGGCAGGATCTGGAGTTGTGTTGCGAATAATTTTCAAAAATACATTTTTTGTGTTTCCACAGTCAATAACCTCCCAATAGCCGCGGTCAATTCCGCGGTCAATTCTGTCTCGGTCTACAACAGGTCCGCCCCAATGGTCTGCGTCGCAAGTCTGTTCGATTTCTCCCTTGACTGCCTTTGTAGCTGTTTTGAGGACTCTTTTCCATTGTGGTCTGTGTTTCTCCCAAGAAACATTGCTGGGCCAAGAGGGGGGTTTTGTAAGGCTTCTGTTTAGCTCTGAGATCCACGGACGAGGACTCTCCTTTACTCCGAGGTGTCTCGGTGAGTAAAGTCTCGCTGCGCCAGCATATGACCATCCACGGGCCTCTGATCTATTCGTGATTACGGCATGGTGGGCCATTACATCATCTTCTGTTGCAGAAAAACCCGCTTCACCAATAACAATTTTTGCTAAAAGCAATGAGAGAAAATATACATTCATAATAAATACCTTCTATAAGTTTATGGTATAAATACCATACTGTAGGATTTAAATGAAAAAGGCGGGGTTGTCCCCGCCTTTTTCTTCTATAAACAACCGCTTATCAATGACCCTTTGCGGGGAGGTTGACATCAAGACGGACAACACGGTCCGTCGCCTTCTTGCGACCACGGGCTGCACGGCGCGTCTCATGGAGGGCGTGAATGCGGCCAGTTTTGGTGTTAAGAAGTCCCCAAACATGTGAAGGTGCGATATCGAGAGCGGGCGTATTTGTGTTTTTACTCATAATGAATTCTCCTGTCTATTTCCGAGTGTACATAAATTTTAGCATAATTTTCACGATTGTAGAAAATAATGATACTTAAGGCTATATAATATCATGGTAATTCTAACAAAAAGCCAGTTAAATCAGTTCATTGCAGAACAAGTAAAAAAATTTGATTGGGCGTCCGAACGTGGCCAAAACGTAGTCCAACTTGCGTCCAATTTGATTCATGCTACGGAAGAGCTTGAGGAGTACGAAGAGTCCATCAAGGAAATTATGGACAAACGCAAAGATCTCTCTAGGACAGCATCTACGATACAGTCTGCTCTTTCGGAAGAAATGATAAGTCTAGAAATTAACGCCTTCAAGGTTGCTGAATATCTTTTTACAATTGAAGAAAAAGGCCTTCGAGTACAGCCAGATTATAAAATGCTGTATGAAAGCCTACTGGCAGAGGTTGCCAAAATTAACCCAGAGATCGCAAAGATTTCAAAAGAGATCCGAGATGCCCAGATAAAAGAGAAATCTCAAATGGTGCGAAAGAACCTGAAGGTTAAAAAGGATACCGAGAAAAAACCAAGGTCTAGAAGAGAGAGAGTCAAAATTGACGAGGCTTCAACGTTTGGTCGCGCTGTCGATTGGTTTGTGAGAGTGCTCGGCTCTGTATTTAAAAGAACAAAATCAACAAGCAAAAAACTTGAAAGCATTGCAGCAGGACTTGAAAAATTATTCCCCGAACTTAAAAAATAACTCACAATATAACTAGTTAGTAGTGATATGAGTAGAAAAAAAGCGCCGCCTCCTGCCATACAAAAACAGGAAATGATCAAGTGCGCCAAAGATCCTTCGTACTTTATTAATAAATACGTTAAGATTTCAGAGCCAGTCCGGGGGCTTATTGATTTTAAAACATTCCCATATCAAGATGAGTGCTTGAAGGCATTTGTTGAAAATCAGTACACCATTGTCAACAAATCAAGACAGCTCGGTCTTTCAACTCTTGCAGCTGGGTATGCTTTGTGGATGTGTATTTTTTCTAGAGAGAAGAGTATCCTTGTGGCAGCAACGCAGGCGGAGGTTGCAAGAAAGTTCCAAGACAAGGTTTTGACTGGTCTTGATAACCTTCCGCCTTGGCTTATGATTGCCAAGGTTATCGAAAGAAATAAGTCTACCTTGAGATTGTCGAACGGCAGTAAAGTACAAAGTATCGCGGCCAGCGCCAATGCTGCACGAGGATCCGCTGTTTCTCTTCTTGTAATCGATGAGGCGGCTCATATTAAGGATGTTGAAGAACTTTGGGTTGGTATTCAACCTACGCTTTCGTGCGTGGCCGCGGATACTCTTATTCTAACGGACAAGGGATATGAAAAAATATCGAACTATTTCCCCGAAGGACACCAGCCGGGAGATTATTTCGAATTAAAGATACCCATTTATGGCAAAAACGGAATGGAGTATACGTCTCATGGCTACGTTTCGCCTATAAATGAAACGATTATTGCAACCACAAGATCTGGTCATCGCATTGAGACAACCCCTATTCATCCTCTTTATGTGTTGCAAGACAACGGTAAAGGAAAAATGGTGCAGATGCAACATGTCCGACTAGGTGATCACTTTAGAATTGAAAGCAACATGAGGCAATTTGGAAAAACTGATCTTCACGAAGATTTGGCCTACATGCTTGGCGGGTATATTGCGGAGGGATGGATTTTAAAAAGAAGAAAGAATAATGGGTGGTCGTTTGAAGGAATACAAGTAGAGAACTCGGCAAGAGAGTTTAGGGAGGTGTTCCTCAGACACAAGTTGTCGGGAAAAACATTCACTGAGAACAAGTCAAGAAAAACAAGACTAAGCCTTTATTCTAAAGCGGCAGTCGAAGAGTTTGTCAGGTACGGGATAAATCCGATGGATTCTTGCAGGGAAAAAGAGATACCCAAAGCGGTCTTGCAGGGAAATAAAAAAACCGTATCTGGATTCTTATCTGGGTTGTTTGATGGTGATGGATCGGTAAGCGAGCGCGGCATTACGATCTCTTCAACCAGCCAAAAACTCATTCAGCAAACACAAAGTATTCTCTTGAACTACGGCATTATGGCAAATGTGAATAAAGGAAATTCTGATCTTGTCCGGGAAAAAACAGTCGGAATCAGAGTAATGCCGCAAGGGAAAAAACTACAATCAATAAGCGACTTCTGGATACTGACGATACCACTAAGCCAAACAAAGATTTTTGTTGACAACATTGGATTTAAAATAGATTATAAGCATCAAAAGTGCTTAGAGATTATACAGGACAGGGAACAGGATGACTATAGACAATATAAAATTCCAGCCCGTGAAATAGAAGGCAAAATAAAAGAACTTATTCAAAGATCAGGCTTCACAGGTATTTCTCTGAGAGAGAACCACGGAGTCAGAATAGACAAGTGTTTTACTGATGCGAAAAATGGTAAATCTAGATATGTTACGAAGCGATGGCTTGATAATTTTAAATCTGCCATACAGTCTAAAATAGAATTAAATGAAGACGATATAGAGTTTTTCAACGAACATGCCGGAACGTTCTTTTGGGATGAAGTTGTTTCATTAGAGAAGTCCGAAAATATCACTTACGACTTTACCGTTCCCGGCACCCATTCATTTCTACAGAATTGCATTCTTGGATCGAACACCGGAGGAAAAGCGATCCTAATCTCTTCTCCAAACGGAGTTGGTAATTTATTTCATAGAATTTGGGACGGTGCAGAAAAAGGAACGAATAACTTTAAGGCAATAGAACTCCCTTGGACCGTTCATCCGGAAAGAGATCAAGAGTGGTATGAAAAACAAAGAAGCGCAATCATTGCCGCCCAAGGCGAACGCGGCGTAAAGCAAGAGCTTTTATGTCAATTCAACGGCTCGGGTGATACGTTTATTTCCGGTGAGGTTATGGATATTTTAGAATCCAGAGTAGAGCCTCCAAAATTTAAGCATGAAAAATACCATCATGCTTGGATATGGAAAGAGCCAGTTCCGGGACACAAGTATGTCATAAGCGCCGATATCGCCCGAGGCAACGCAGAAGACTATTCTACGTTTTGCATTATAGACATAGATGAAGAAGAAGTCGTATCAGACTATAGAAATAAAATTGACCCTGTTAAATTTGCAGAAGTATTGTCCGACTTGGGCAACATGTACAATCAGGCCATCATAGCCCCAGAACTAAACTCCTACGGGCTTCTGACAGCCAAAGAACTCAAGGACATCGGATATCAAAACTTGTTCTATGAGAAGTATCAAAGAAATGCTCACATGACCGCAAGAGAAATTCCGGAAGATGAATTGCCGGGCATTGTCACTTCGGCAAAAAACCGGAGTCCATTTCTTGCAAAATTTGAGAGCGTTCTAACGAATGGAAGTATTCGAATTTACTCCAAGAGGCTTGTTGAAGAACTAAAAACCTTTGTATGGAGGGCAGGCAAGGCTCAAGCGCAAAAAGGATACAATGATGACTTGGTAATGGCTTACGCTATTGCTGTAAACCTCTTTGAAAACACAGGAAAGCAAAAGTACTCCGAGGACGAATTAAGAATGGCAATGTTCCTTGGAATGAGTAGAACAACCAAAGGGTTGTCCTCATGGACCGGAGACCCCACAGGAGAGGAGCTTGTCATGCCAATTTTTTCTAGCAACAACATCATCGGGCAAGGTAATAAGTTTATAGAAAAAAGAAAAGAAATGCTTACAAAACAAGGTTATCTAAGAAACGATGGTTCTAAAGCCAGAAATAACCCACAGCATCCTGCAAACCCAATGTGGAATGAATATAAATGGCTATTGGACTAATAAAGAAGAATTTCGCAAAAGAATATCTTTGTTTGCAAATCTTGTCTTTCCGTCTACAATAATTTTTATCATACCAATTTCAGTGGCAAACTTTTCTGACTCTTTATCAGGACTACCAAGAAAAAGAAAAGTGCATCCTTTGTCAAGTTCGAGCGGATAAACCTTTTCTCCAATATCGAAAGCATGAATTCTTGTATTTGTCACAAATACAGAGCCTACTGGATTATCATTAGGCATTGTTTTTATTTGTCCTGTCTTTATTTTTTGCTTGAATTTTTTTATAATAATAGTATATTAGGTCAAACCCATATGCGGCATAAGATAAAAAACAAACAAACACAAGAAGATAAAGTACCCCTTCAATTAGAAAATCTGTGATTCCATATGGAGTCATAAAGGCGGCTACCCACAAAAAACTAACACACGACAATAAGAAAAATGCAATGAATATATATTGTAAACTCTTATTTTTCGCTGGATTGCTCAAAGACTTTGTACATTGTTTCTTCATCCCAAATCTCTTCCACTTCGGCATCAACTGCCTCTGATATTAGTTTAGTCAATTTTATGAGTTGTTCATTGGCCTTCTCTAATCTTTCAAGATATTTTGTTAGAGTCGTTCCGTGAATGGCGTGTTGATCTGTGTCTCCGGCCACCTTTGTGTATAGATCATCAAAGAGAATATGAGCCTTTTTTCTGTCATTAGTGGCATTTTCATATATTGTCTTCCAAAGAACTTTTTTTCTATCCTCTGTGGCAGTCAAGGAGTCAACAACTTCTCTAAATTCATTAATGTTTGTTGCGTTTCTTGTATCGTGCTCGGCAGTGGATGTTGGGATATATGTTAAATCAATCCCATCATCATAGTATAAATCTTTATCGCTAAATTTACTCATTTCTTAGGCTCCGGCTTACTTAAATACTCTTCAATGAATTGCTGTTGAGTTCTGCCATAAGAATTAATCTCTTCCTCTTCCATGTTCTTCTTATAAGTCTTATATTCTGCATAACTTTTACGAATCGTTGACATAGCCGCACTGAGCTGTTTTTGGTTTAGTTTGCTGATTTCACGAAGATATAATAAAACGCTTCTTCTGGTGATAATTTCGAGATCATCAAGGTTGCTAATAATCTCCTCAAGAGAATCTAAGACAAGAAGTTCGTCTTCTGTTTTTGCTTTAGTTTTAATATAGTCAACAATGTCCTGCAGTTCCATTTTTGCAATCTTTGGATTATATTCTTCAAAAGGCGCGACAAAATCTTTCTTTTCAATAGTCTCTAAATCCGAAATAGAAATATTGTCCCGATCATCAATCGAAATATGTTGTTGTATTCTCTTTGTGTTTTGCTTGGATTTTATGGTGAGCCAGTTTTTTGCCACTACATTAAAATAAGAAAACGCCTTCGACCCCTTGTCGGCATTAAACTTATGAAGAGTCGTGTAAAGAAACTGCACGCATTCTGCCTTTAGTTCCTCCTTTGAATCATGAAGAGTCTTGAAGCCATATACATTAATCAAATTCTCCGTTAGAGTATTGAGTGCATAAGAAATTTCTTTTGTATAAATCTCATCCTTGATTTTTTGGTCTTCCTCTTTCTGCCAACGAACAATTGCATCTTGAGTATCTTGGGTAAAATATTTGATCATTGTAGTTCCGGGTTTTCTTCGAATCCTTCTTCTAGGAGGAGCCCTAAAACTACCCTTCTTCTTCACATCCTCGCCCGACTCAACCGATTTGGTTGCTGTATCCTTTTTAGCCATTAATTCACCTTGCATCAACATTTATCTTGTCTGGAAACGTTTGGTGCTCTGGTGGGATTGGGGCCTCTACAATTGTTTCAAATTTACCATTCGATCTTTTTACGAATCTTTCTATCAAAGACTCAACGTCCATTTGTCGTAACTTGATATCTTCGGTAAGGTTTTTTACGCTATTGGCTATCTCTTGGTTATCAAAATACATTTCAAGCTCTTGAAATCCTTGGATTGTTCCATAGATTTCGCGAAGAGAATTAATTAATTCACTATAGTCGTCTTCGCAGATCATTACCAAAATAGCAAGCCTCCTAATAAAGAAAGCCATGACGGCAATAACGGCAAATTGAGCAATTACTACAATTCCCAATACCCATGTTAGTTTTATAATAGTAAATAAAAAATATAGTCCTGTGGCGATTAATGCAAAGAATGAAACTACGGCAAAAGTTACCGCAATGGCCCAAATAGCATCTAGACCGTTTCTAATGCCGCCTACAAATTTATTTCTTATTCTTGTAAAAACTCTACTCATGTCCTAAAACAATTTGCTCAAACACTTCCGTATAAAGTTTATTGATATTATTGTAATTGTAATTACTTTGTATCTTTTCTAGCAGTTTTTGTGCCTTGTCTGTAGGGATTTTTGGCGACTCTGCAAACTTACGCATTCTTTTCTTTGCATCACTCTCAATCGGTTCCGCCCACTTTGAGCCACCCATCCAAATAACCTCATCAACCCTTGAAGGATCAATGTCTTTCAAATCATACTTTACAGTGAGACTGTTATTTCCTAGAAACTCTCTAGGGGCAGACCAGTCTGTATAAATAACAGGAAGCCCAAGTGCAGCCGCCTCTAATAGAGACAAGCCAAATCCTTCGCCTCGGTGAAGACTTAGCATTGCTTTAATTTTTGGGTGCGTATAAAGGTGTGCAAGTTCTTGGTTTGATAAATTACCATGAATAAGATATATTCTAGGACCATTCGGACCACGAACCTCAGACAACATCCTCGAAAGAAGATTAAACGAATTCATCTTATCGAGAGGGGTATTTCTTCCAAGATTTGTTTTAATGACAAGTCCGACATCTTTTCTTCCGTCAAACTCTTCACAAAACCACTTAATTGCATTTGGAATATTCTTCCTGTCGTTCAATTGATTGTTGCCGGTAATTTGCCCAAACAGTAAAAAATTAAACTCTGTTGGGAAATCAAGATTCTTATGAAACTCATCTCTCTCTACGTTTGATGATGCAAAGTCATAATTGATAAACTCATCGGGAAATGCTTCCGGCACAACAAAGATTGGAACATTTACAGTGCCAGTGTTTTCTAAAACCGATCTTGTGAATTCCGACGGAACAATAATCGCATCCATATTGTTGCAAGAGTCAATCCAAATGGGATTGCAACGATCACTCTCTACCGCAGCAGTAATTCCAACATTTGTTTTTGCCAAGACGCTAGAGAACTCATTTGGAATAAGAACCTGAAAACTAATATCCGCCTCTTCTCCTTCTGGCAAAGGTCTTGATGTCTGAACAATTCTGCCAATAAGGCCATTCTCAAGCTCAGTGTCAACAATCCAAGGATTCACACCCCACTTAACAGGATGACAGAATACGGAAACATCTCCAACAGAATCTTCTCGGTCAAATAGAAATCTTGCAACCTGCCTTGAATGAACCCCATAGCCCGACTGCGTTAATAGTGGACCCTTTACAATAACGTTTTTTTTATTTTTAATAGTGTTCGTCATTTTTACCTCAAATATCCGCCTTGATAACCTTTACTTCTCTACCCTTTTTGCTTTTTAATATTTTGTTTTCTTCTCTATTGGCCGCCAAAGAATCTCTGTTTGGCTCCCCTAGAAAGGGAATTTCGATGCAATCCCATAAGGGCATTTTTCCTTCCTTGTATGCGTCAATGCAAAGCTCAAGCGCCTCATCCCAAGCCTGCACAACTCTTTCGCAATTATACTCTTCATCAATATGAGCAATCGCCTTCTCTTTGATTTCGTCTCTCTCTTCTTTCGAGAGGTTGTAAATCTTCATAAGGGCATTCACTGTATCATCGTTTGAAACGTAGTCGTCAAAAATGTACGGAGTCGTCTGCGATCCATTTAAAAACCTCTTCGATGGATAAAGTGGTACTCCCAAGTGGAATCCGTTCTTGTCGATAACTTGCGATTGCAAGCCGCCAGTCATTGTGACAATAACTGGATTGCCGACTTGTAGCGCAATGTGCGTGGACAACCCATGACCTTCTGCTCTTGCAACGTTGATGCAGCAATCTGTAATATTGTGAAGAATGTTCAAATTACTATGATCAAGCTGCTCAACAGAGAACCATACGTTTTCTACGATACCAAGCCTATTCACTACGGCCCGTAGGTCTGGGCCGTTTTGGTCTTGTGGGTCCGTGTGCATGATAAGAACTGCCTCTCGGTGTCCTTTTTCTTTCTCTAAAAGATCCAAAAATCCCGAGAACGAAACCAAAAGATCGTTCGGGCACTTCCTATCCGCATTTCGATTTACCCAAAGTACCTTGAACCAGTCTTTTCTATGACCGAAGTTTTTGACCTTGTTGGCCTCAATGTCTTCTTCCGACATTGGATAATACATGTCTTTGGGAAATGCGTGTGGAATGTAAATTGTCTTATTCGGAAAATTTGGCTTTACCAGCTCGTACGTTTTCTTACTGATGCAAGCAATAAGGTCTGTGCTGTCATACCAAGGGTTATTGTACTCTGGATAAGGGTCGTTGTCCCAAACGTGCCAGTACGCAATAGGGCAAATTTGCTTAATTTCGTCCGCCATCTGCCATACCCAAATGAATTGTCGCGGGTCTGTAAAGAGAAGAAGGGCATCAGGCCTTTCTGTGATAAGAAGATTTCTCAACATCTCTGGGGTTCCGAACCCATTAACAGGAAGAATAATAAAATCATCATTGACTCGGATTGGCTGGTAGCTTGAGTGGGCTCGTGCGCCTCCGACAGAGCGAAACGTATATTTTCCTGTCTTGATTAAATTTTCAATAAGAATTTTAGCCTGAATCCCCACACCAGAGTTGGCTAGAGGGATATCGCTAAGGATAAGAATTTTTCTTTTTTTTGTGCTCGACGCAAACGGATCTTTTTGCGGTTTTGTACTGTTGTGTTCGATAATTTCTTCTGACATATAAACCTTTAGTAAAGTTTACCAAAAAAAATTTGATTGTTTGCACCGCAATTATTCCCACTATTTACTACTATGAGTAAGTTTAATCAAACTATGAATCCCACCCCATTTGGAATATGGGATTCTAGTGCGGCGTTCCAGTCTGATGCCGACAAGATGGTTATCTTCGTTATGAGGAAACTTGGCGAGGATTATGTTGGAGTCGAATTAACTAAGAAAATGATTTGGGCGTGTTTTGAAGAGGCGACGCTACAATTCAATGCTCAAATAATCGACTATCAGGCCAAGTCAAACCTAACTTCTATATTAGGACTACCTACAGGCTCATATGATCCAACTACTGGAACTACAAATATTAACCTTACCGACACGTATATTACGCCAAACCTTGAGTTCTACAGCCGGCAAACAGAGGCATATGCTTCTCTGATTGGATTCGGGCAGTCTAGAGACTCCTATTCAGGCTCAATCGACCTTGAAGACGGGAAGCAAGATTACGATCTAACAACAGATCTTGTAGACGGAAACGGAACGCCTCTATGGACTTATATGTCGGGTTCCGGAAGGATGAAGGTTTTTGAAGTTTATCACTTCATGCCAATTCAATATGTTTTCAACTCAAACATGGCGTCAAACTTTGTCGCAACAGGACTTCCAGTTGAGTCTTATATTCCGGATACAAGGTTCTATGTTCTTCCTCTACATGAGGATGTTATCCGTGCGCAAATGCTCAAGGCAGCACAATATATTCGCAGATCACATTATCGATACCGTATTTCTGGAAGAACCATAAGGCTTTGGCCTATTCCAAAAAACACAGAAACATTTAGAAAAAAACTATGGGTTCGTGTAGGATTTCCAAACTTTATGACAGATGGAATGTTGCCGGAATTATCTCACTCTATTTCGGTTTCTGGTTCAAGCGGATTCTTTCCTCCATTGTTCGGAGGTTCCATCATAGGGGTTGCGTCTCATCCGGGTAATATTCCGATGGGATATATAAATTATGACTCGGTTAACCCTTGGGGCAAAAATTGGATTTACCAATATACCCTTGCCACCGCAACCGTTCTTCTTGGGCGCGTGAGAACAAAATATAAGAGAATCCCAATTCCCGGATCGGACCTAGAGTTAAATGGCGACGATCTTGTCCAACAGGGAAGAGAAGACATAAATAATCTTCTTTATGGAGATGGTGGATTAATCCAAACTCTTGACGGACTCACCTATGACAAACTAGCAGAAAGAGATGCGCAAAAAGCACAACAGCTTTTCGAAATCAATAAGCTCGTTCCCGTGCCACCAGCATATACAATTAGTATTAGGTAATTTATGAGAAAATTTGGATGCGAATTTGAGTACCTTGTAGACGTAGAAGAATTTGCCGCTTTTGTAAAAAGAACAGACAGCGCTCTTTATAATAATGTGCTAAAAGGAATGGGGATCCTTGGACCAGACTATATGTATGAAGGATGGGAGTTTTCCTTTGCGAATGAATTTGTCGGAAGTCTGCAAGGAGAGAAAAAATACGGTAAGACATTGCTAAAAGCTATGGGTCTCCCCGGATGGAGAATTGACGAAGATGTAACGATCGACAGTGGAAAAATTGACGAAGGAACCGAAATTGGAATGGAGTTCGTTTCTTCTATCCTTGAAGGAAAGTCAGGGTTTGCACAAATAGAAAAATTTATTGATCAAGTAGGCTATTTTGTCCGAGGTAATAGAACTACAGGATTTCATATTCATATTGATGCAAGAGATCTCGTGCGAAACAATAATTTTAGCGAACTTGCAAAAAAGGCTATTATAGCTCTTTTTTATTATAATGATCTCGAAGATGTTTTTGATACCATTGTAAGAGCCCATAGAAGAGAAGAGGGAGTAGATTCGGCTAGGCCAATCACAAGAAAGGTTATCGAAACCGCAATTGATTCCTATGGGACTGCTTTAGAAAAAAATCTCAACGTTATTCAAAAGCTGCTTACAAGTGTTGATAGAAACCATAAAATAAATTACACATCGTTAATAAAGCACGGAACAATAGAATTTAGACAAATCCACTCTACTACAGATTTGGAAGTAATTAAAAACTGGATCAAGGTTGCAGGAAAGTTCGTTGATCTTGTCGCAGACACTGGTGATAAGTTTGATGATTTTTTTCTTGACTTGGAGAATATAGCCAAAGACTCAAAAGGAAAAGAAGGGCTTGATCCTGAGAGATATAAGAATAAATTAGATTCTCTTGAGAGATTGCCTAGAAGTAAGTCCGGCTTGCCAAAAGACCTTCCCGCGAAAAGCATCAACACAATTCGCAGAAGACTTGATCCAGACGAGAGTGTCGTTAGGGAAATGCTGACAAGGATTATCGAGGGAGTGTATATTATAAATGGCTAGGTTATTTGCGACAGAACAAGACCAACAGTTCTTTAATGATCTTACGAAAGAATTTATCAAAGATGTTCTCGGATTCTTTGTTTATGTTTTCCCTGTCTCCTCGGAGAAAACTGCAACAAACGAACTCTACGATGAGGCGATTGATAAAGTTTTCGAAAACCCTATTCGTATCGACTGTATCCCCGACCAACCAGAACGAAGTAGAAAAATGGGTATACACGGAATCGATAATGCTTCTACATTAAAAATTTATGTGCAGCCGCGAGATCTTATTGACAAGAATATCAAATTATATACCGGAGATTTTCTTCTCTTTGGTGACGAAATGTATGAGATCGACACAGTTGTCGATAGCATGAACATATACGGAAGACCCGAACACAAGTCTACTATTACTTTAGAATGCCATCTTGCCAGAACTGGACAGATAGACCTTGATATTTTCAAGCAAATGATTTTTGATAGCAAGCACTGGAAAGATTCACAAGTTCTCAAGAAATTTGAACAACAGCGCGGATATTCAGAAACCGAAGAACATGGTGAGACTGGCGATGTTCGACAAGTCCGCAATAGACTCAAGGAAGAACTTGCTCCCATTGCGCTCGGGGAGGGACCTAGAAAAACCAAGGTGCATACCGATGGTGATGATGACTTGGCAAAAGAGACGGCAAATAGACAGGTCCACACAACCCATCATCTTTATGATGAGTAGGGTATTTAACTAAGATGAAAAAAAAAGACACAGAACATCGGAATGTTTCTAGGCAAACAGTTACACAAGACCCTAGAAATCCTGTAGATAAACTAGACACGGGATATTTTGAGGAGCCTTCTCTAGATTTTACAATACCTCCTTGTGGTATTGAAGATGTTGATGATGCTGTGTTCCGTCTTTTTAATGAAGATCTTGGCCTAGTGGTCAAAGAAAAAGAAAATGTAACCACAAGAAAATTTGTGGAAAAAAAGCCATTTGTTGTTTATGCGGGTGGCGAGAAATTTGCGGTCGCAAAAAAACTAAAACCCATGAGGGATAGACAGGGAACCATTATTCTTCCTGCGATTGCAATCCGTCGTACAAATCTCACGCAAGAATATGACGATATAAGAAGAAGAGGCATAAACGCCACAACGGGAAATCTCATCATAAAAAAGCGACTAGCCAGCGAAGATAGAAACTATCAAAATTTAATTAACAAGCTCGGCATCGATAATGTTCTTAAGAATTATTCTACTTCTAGAAAACAAGGAAGCTATGACGAAAATCAATATGTGGGAACTAGAGAAGGGGGTATGCTTGAACCTCATCTTGGCAACAATATTTGGGAGTTTATTTCAATTCCTCAACCACAATTTTTCACGGCTCAATACGAAGTAACGATATGGACATCTTATGTCCAAAGTATGAATAAGATTATAGAAAAAATTTGGAGTTCGTATCTTCCACAGAAAAAAACATTCTTACTTGTTTCTCCTAAAGGCTATTGGTTCATGGGAGACATGGGAGATACCCAGACGGACAACAATTTTGACGACTATGTTGATACCGAACGCCTTATTCGCTACACCTTTGCGCTAACGGTTAAAGGATATCTCTTGGCACCACAGGATGATACCGACATGGTTCCGGTAAGAAGGTGGCTCTCTTCTCCTAATATTGCGTTCGACGTGAGCGAATACAATGGGCATCTTGTGTCGAAAGAGATGAAGAGTAAACTTAATAATAAAATTACAGGAGAGATGTTCACTTTGACCGATATCCAAGAAGACCCTTATAATTCTATAACAGAAACCACAAGCGAAGATATGGTAACATGGAAATTTTATGAAAAACCTGATGCCCGTGGTCGTAAGGGGAAATATGTTCAGTTTCTTGAACCGAACGAAAAAAGGGGAGAGACGATTTATAGAGCGTCTGATGCTAAAACGTTAGAAGAGTTTTTAAATAAATAAAAGTTTGCGCTTTTGAGCCACTATTTAACAAGGTAGATATTATAAAGGGACTCAATGGCTTCTCAAATCTTTAAATTTCCATTAACAAATATTACAGAGTACGACCTTACGCCTGTATCGCAAGAACCCTATGGAGTTCCGGCTGGTGTAGTTGGCTCTTCCGAGATGGGACCTGCGTTTGTTCCACACACAATTGGATCATTCAATGACTTTCGTTCTTTTTTTGGCGACCCAAAACCACATCTCACTGCACCATACGCAGTAGAAAAATTCCTTGAAAATAAAAATGCTCTTACCTTCATTCGACTTCTTGGCGCGGGAAACAACCAAGTTTTGGCCGATATTGAAAAAACTCAAAGAGAGGGCTCTGTAAAGAATGCAGGATTCTTTGTAAGCGCATCTATCGATACTGATAGCGGATGGAACGTAGGCGGAGTGCAGTTTCTCACGGCGCGGCACGAGGTTGCCCCAGAAGAATCTTATGGGTTCCCCATTTTCTCAAATAACGATACATATTTCACAACAGGTGCTCCGGACGAGGTTTTCCTTGTTCGCGGAACTCTCTTTGCCGCTTCTAGTGCGCGCATTTTCATCATGTCGTACAACGACACGTTCGATCCAGCTCTCACAACAGATGTTGCAACCGTAGATCCTACGGAGCGCACATTTAAGATTGCTGTGTCGTCTTCTCTTGGTCTTTCATTTGGTTCGGACGATGGCCTTGCGGGCGTAAGAATCTTTACGGCCTCACTTGATCCTACATCGGACCATTATTTTGCCAAAATTCTTAATACGGACCCGAATCGCTTTGTCGAAGACCAACACTATGTTTATTCGGACTACTCGATTGACGAAGGCATTGCTAGAGTTGGGACATCTGCTGGGGATGTTGTTCTATCATCGGGCTCGCTAAATACAACTCCGGATGGCGGAGACGTTACTTCACCATACCTTCATCTCTTCGGAAGATTTGATACAAGATATACAACCCCAACAACTCCTTGGTTTATTTCACAGCCATTTGGCAAGACGGAGTATGATCTTTTTCGTTTTGAAACTATTTCGGATGGAGCCTTCACGAACAATAAATTCAAGGTTTCGATTGCTTCTCTTCAAAAATCTTCAAATCCAAATAATCCGTTCGGTACGTTCTCTGTTATTGTAAGAGATTTCAATGACACGGATACTAATCCTATTGTTGTTGAACAATTCAATGACGTTACTCTTGACCCTAATTCTGACAATTATATCGCAAAGGTAATCGGAGACAAGAGATCGTTCTTTAATTTTGATGTTGAAGATCCTAGTGATAGAAGAGTCGTTACTCGTGGTCGTCATGCAAACCGCTCAAGGTTTATTCGAGTTATCATGAACAGTGAAGTTGAGCGTGGAAACATTCCTACGACATGTCTTCCATTTGGATTTAGGGGAGTAGAGGCCCTTAAGACCAACTCGGATCTTACCGATACCGTTCCGGCTCCCGGAAGCGAGAGGCTTGCGTTCGACGGTACACCTTCTGATCCAAGAATAGGAGGTGCAGTAGTTCCGCCAATTCCTTTCACTTTCAAGGTAACCCGAGGACTTGTGAGCAGCACCGCATCCTACGTTGGTGAAGCGGGAGCGACTGAGATTGCTGATAATCGATTCTTCTGGGGAGTCAAGACTGGAATCATTTCGGATCCAAGAAATCCCAATGTTTCAACAAGAATTAACCCATTTATTAAATCCATCACAAAATTCAACGGTATTTCAAAACTAGACGTACTAGTAACGGGATCAAAGACAGATGTTTTTAATAACAACAAATTTACTCTTGCCAACGTTGCGCTCAATGCATCGAATCTGACCGACCTTACCTCATCTGTTTCGCTTATCATGCGCGATGCGGCATATATTAGAAATGGTGAGCCTGATGGTTCGTTCTATAAGATTGTTGACCCTATATCTAACGATGAAAGAGTAACATTTGCAACCCTTTTGCAAAAGGGAACTGTGAGCGAGTTCAATAGATTTACCGAATACGCTAAGTTTACAACGGTATTTTACGGTGGATTTGATGGCGTAAACATTCTTGATAAAAACGCTAGGACTTTCAACGATAGATCGACCTCTGTTGAGTCACGTGGCAATGCCTACGGTTGCGCCAATGTAAACTATATTTCACCGGGCTTTCTTGAAAATCAGACAGGTGTTTCTCTTGATAACTCCACGGTAAACTCATATCGAATTGCAACAGATATTATTACGGATGCAATTATTTCTAACATCAACATCCTTGCAATTCCGGGACAGAGAGAACCACTGGTTGTAGATTATGCTCTAAGCAAAATGGAAACATATGGTCTTGGAATCTATGTGGTTGATGTGCCATATTATAATCCAAATGGCGAACGTATCTTCGACGGAGATACAGGACAATATGTTGACTTGGATTTCACTTCGGACATGATTGAGTCTAGGGCGCTCAATACCTACTATGGAGCCGCATATTTCCCTAACTACACGCAATATGATGCAATCAACAAGGTTCGTGTGACTCTTCCGGCCTCCGTTGCGGCTCTTGCGGCGCTGGCCTATAATGACAGGGTTGCCTATCCTTGGTTTGCTCCAGCAGGATTCAATCGTGCTTCGCTTGATTTCGTCGAAAGAACACAAGTGAAGGTTAGAAACAACGAACGCGAGAGAATGTACTCTGTAAAGATTAACCCAATCGTCAAGTTCCCAAGAGATGGTCATGTCATTATGGCGCAGAATACTCTTATGCTTGATAAGAGCGATCTTAACAGCATCAATGTACAACGAATGATTTCGAGTGTTAAGAGAACTCTCATTCAGATTGGTAACCAAATTATATTCGATCAAAACGTACCAGAACTTCGTTCTGAATTTGTCAAGAATGTTTCTAGCGAACTCACGACCTTGCAGACAAAGCTTGGTATTGAAAAATTTAGAATCATCTGTGACGAAACAAATAACTCGGCAGAGGATGTGGAGAACCTTAGAATGAACGCGCAGATTCGCGTTGTTCCAACTAAGGCGATTGAGTTCATTGATCTCGATCTTATCGTGACAAATGCGGGAGTTGCTTTTGTATAAAACTATATTTATAAAGGATAATTGGAGAAAATATGTCTGAACTTTCATTTAGATCTGCCGGAGTAAGCGTACGAACAATTGACCAAACACGGCCAACAGGAATTCAGCCCGTTGGTATCCCAGCGGGTTCGATTGGTACTTCTGTCAAAGGTCCGGCGTTCGTGCCAACAACGGTAGCAACGATACAAGACCTAGTTGTAACCTTTGGTGCGCCAGAAAACGATCGCGCGAACGGCATTCTTGCGGCAGCAGAGTGGCTGCAGAACCAACAGTCTGCCACCTACCTTCGAGTTCTTGGTGCAGGAGAGGGCCTTGCCAGAGAGTCACTTGGAGACAATGCTGGCAGAGTAAAGGGTGCTGGATTTGTTGTTGGGGCAAAGCAGCCACAGAAGTCTCTCGGTGGTGATATTGGTGACAACCCTCACGCTAACGCTGGCGGAATAGAAGGTAGGCTGCACTTTTTAGGTGCATTTATGAGCCAATCAGTCGATTCGACAGTTTTCTCCGAGGCTGGAAGGCCCGAAGAGGGAGTTCCGGTTATACAGGGCGTTCTCATGTCGGCCAATGGTGTTGCGATTAATCTGTCAGCATCTATTGCGGGGGTTAATAATGATATTCTCCCAACAGACGTTGCCGGCGTAGATGTCACGGGAAGCCCTTTAGGAAGCGTTCGCCTTGACGGGGGAAGGCAAGAATTTGTCCTTCTCCTTAATGGACACAAGGGTGACAATCCGCTTTATCCAAATGTAATCACCGCTTCTTTCGATGTTTCTTCTCCAAACTACTTCCCTAATGTAATGAACACAGATCCTCTTCTCCTTGAGGAAGCGGGGTATGTTCTTTATACTCATTACGGTATTCATTCGGGACTTGCGACAGTGACAGGTTCTGGAGTAGTTGACCCAGCCCTAGGTGCAGATGTACCGGGAAACAATGGAGTTGAGCCAGCAGCATTCATTCTTATAGGCTCGGCCAATTGGAATGAGGGAACCGCAACGGTTCCATCTTTCGAAAACTTTGAAGACAGATATCAAGCGCCGCGATCGCCATGGATAACCTCGCAGAAATTCGGTGGAAAGGTACACAATCTTTTTAGAGTACACTCACTAGATGATGGAACATGGGCAAACAATAGAATTAAAATCTCTATCGAAAACATTGTTCCCGGAAACAATTCAACAAATCCATATACTACTTTCGACCTTATCGTAAGAGACATTGTTGATACAGACAAGAACAAAATTGTACTTGAAGGATTTAGAGGTGTTTCACTTAATCCATATTCGGACAGATATATCGGTAAAGTAATCGGCGATACAAACATCTTCTACAACTTCGATGCGAATGAAGGCAGACAAAGACTTGTTGAAGAGGGTGATTATCCAAATAGATCAAGATTTATTCGGGTTGAAATGGACCCAGTAGTTTCGGCTGGAGAACTTGACCCTACTGCTGCACCCATGGGCTTCCGTGGTCCGGACCATTTGGCTGTTGAGGGAACTGATCCTCTCATTGACGCATATGATGCTACTGTTCTTACGGACACAAACGTATTTAGTCGTGTCACCGAGATGCCTATCCCTTATAGAAGGTCGATTAATGTAGGCTCATTCCCCAACCTTGCACCAGACAGAGGATTATATTGGGGTGTTCAGTTTACAAGGCAGACATCTGTACTTGAACCAAACTCAAGTACAGTTCCAGAAAGCTCAATCGTATCATTCACAAAATATTTCCCCAACTTCCAGAGAGATTGGATGAACGTTCGAGTTGGTGAGGAGTTTATCGGACAGCCTGATACAGTTGAAAACGGAATCCTCGATCCAGATCGTTATAATAACAATGGATTTACTTTAGAAAATATCGAACTTACTATCAACACAACTTCGGGCTTTCCTGATACGCTAACTCTTGGCGCATGGAAGTATGTGAGAGAGGGTGGAATTGTACCAACTACTAATACAAGAGCGCTACGCGCATCGGACTTGACAGATCCGGGCGTTCGCCAAGTAGCTAAATTCACTTTCTTCTTGCAGGGCGGCTATGATGGGGTTCGCATCTTCGATAAGGATAGCGAATGTCTTTCAAACCAAGCCATTGTTGAAGAAATGGACAATGTTTCAAGAGGAATCACGCAGGGTCCTACTGTAAGAGCCTATACCAAGGCGCTTGAGGTAATGGGAGATGCCCTTGATGTGGATATTCAAATTCTTACAACTCCCGGAATTAGGCACAGCGTTATCACAGACCTCGGCCTCCAGACGGTTGAAAGCAGGTTTGATGCAGTATACCTTATGGATATTGAAGAATATGACGGAACCAACAACCTTATTATTAATGAGGAGCAAATTCCAAGCATCCGCTTCACTTCTGGAAGGTTTACACAAAGAGGAATCGATTCTTCATACGGAGCAGCTTATTATCCAGACGTCATCTATAGAGACAACATTTCGGGCCAGATTCGAACAGTGCCGCCTTCTGTAGCGGTCCTAGGAGCCTTTGCACGCAATGACTCTATCGGGCACCCATGGTTTGCTCCTGCAGGCTTTACGCGAGGCGCACTAGCCAACGTTGACGAGGCTGCGGTAAAACTTTCAAGAGAAAATCTTGATACACTACAAGACGCAAACATTAACCCTATTGTCGCATTCGCCGAATCCGATGGTACGGTAATTTGGGGCCAGAAAACACTTTTTCAAAATGAGTCTTCGCTTGAAAGAATCAATGTTCGTAGATTGCTCATTTCAATTCGTAGGCAAATTAGACCAATCGCAGACAGGATTCTTTTTGAGCCAAACCGCGAACAGACTCTGGCAAGATTCCAACAGCTTGTCTCACCTATTCTTAAGAGAATTCAAGACCAGAAGGGACTCGATAGATTCCTTGTGAAAATTGATGCCTCTACGACAACACAGGCAGACATTGAGAACAATACCATTCGAGGAAAAATCTGGGTCCAGCCTACGCGCACTCTTGAGTATGTTTCGATTGACTTTGTTATCACAAATAACAGCACGTTCAATATGGGATAATACCAACCTAGTGCACTAAAAACTAAGCCGGGTTTCCCCGGCTTTTTTATTACCTATTCGTCCTTGCGGGACCTTGTGGTATTTTTGCCTTTCCTACTAGAGACCTTATGTCTGCCGTATTATGATGCGGTGCCTTTGTCGGAATATCGTTCTTTTGAGATTTCTCAATCTCCTTTTCAATTCTGCGTAAGAACCACTGGGTATATCTAAATGGAAGATTCATATAATCACCCCAAGTGAACCCAAGATAATACATAAGCCCAAAGGCTGGCTCTAGTATCACTTCTTCTGTATGACTAGGATTCAAGCCGAAAAAATTCGCTCGTCATTGGAATGACGAGCTCCTCCGTATGATCACATGAACCGCAAACAAAATAAAATTCCGTTTCAACACCGGGTTCTGTTTCTTTTTGATGTTTTGAAAGAGCAAAACTGTCCTTTGCAATCATATTATTTACAAATGTCGAAATGTATCCGGGAGATGTGTTCCCCTCAACAGAAACAATTGTCTTGCGAAGCGTGTCTGCAATCGTGTCTGGTTGGAGGTTTTTCTTTCTCCTCTGTTCTGTATTCAAAATAATATCCTGCTGTTCTTTGAGTGTAAGAAGCTTATAATGAACTTTTCTTCCCGAATTTGGCAGGATAAATTCAAACAGGTTTTTACCTTCGACTACAGGTTTGTTTCCAAATCCCTTGATTTCAATTTCATTAAGATCAATATGCTCCTTTTGTTTTGATTCGCAATTAGGACAGGTAACTTCCGGACTGTAAATCTGGTCAATGCCAAGAGATCGAATAGCGTATAAAAGCGCAAAAGCATCACCCGCAATAATGTCATTGGCGTTAATTCGTCGATCTACAAGGCAGGACTGAATTAATTCTGTAATAATTGTTCCTTTTCTGTACGAGGCCGGGTTTGTTAAAATCGCAACCTCGCGCGTGGTCATTGTTCTAATTTCAACTGCCTTAACATTGTAAAGAGGGTGTCCTTCGGGATAAATCTTGCCTTGCGTGGGAAGAGGGCAAAGAGAGGTAGGAACCTCAAATCCTAGCTCCGAGCGGATATAATCTTCTCTTGTAACTTCTAAATCCTTATCAGGAACCACTTGGGCACCGCCTTGGCCGCCCGAAAAAACCGCATTTTTATTTGTTTGATCTGTCATAACTATTCCTTCATTAAGTTTAGGATAACTATAAGATTTGTTGAAATAATGGATTTTATATTATGAGATCACCATGGACTCCAATAGATCATGGGAAAACATCAGTGTTCTTTTATTGAACTCTGACCTTATGTACTTGTCTTTAAAATAATCGGCATTGTTTTCAATCAATAAGGTAGATCTCTTTTTTTTATCTAGCTGAACAATATCAGCACGAATTATAAGTGTGTAAAACATATTATCAAAATCAATCGGTTCGCATGTCTGGAAAAATCCCGCCTTGGCTTCTTCAATGAGAATAGGACCATTACCTAGAACATGTTGGGAAATATCAGAGATACCATTTAGGTGGGAGACTCTTAGAACAAATTGGGCCTTTTTGTTAATTTTGTCACTCGCATACTCTTGACTTATTATTTGATGCATCCTTGCTTCTAACCCATAGCTGCTTCGGGCTTTTAGAACACTTGCAAGTGAGTGTAAGCATTTTTTATTCTTAAAAGAGATAATAGACCCATTAAATTTTGAGAAATCTGTGTGTTTATTTAAAGAAAAATCCATGCTGTATTCTAGCATGGATTTTATACAAGGTCAAGATATAAAACTAAAAACTAAACTTCAAACCAAACATATGGTTCTCCATCATCATCTTCGGTGACAAGGAGTTCATAAAAACCAACGGGAGGCTTTACAGAAATTGCAGAGCCATGTCCAAGGGCAGAATAAAAAATCTGCCTTGCAAGTTGATCCATATCCTGCGGAGCATCATATTTGTCTTCTTGAGAGATGCGGAATAATTCTTCTGCACTGCCGACTTCGTTTGAACCAAAAACATCATTCATAATTTTTCGAACAAACTTTGGCGCGCGGGTTTTGTCGTAACTTTGAAGAATCTGCTCATCGGTGAAATATACAAGAGGATTCCCTTGGTCATCTGTGTCCCATGAAATGGGGTCTGTAATGTATTCGCGGAATGCATCCATAAGAGCTTCATATAGTTCGCTATCGGCTTCGTTTTGCTCACGAAGAAGACGCTTTCTGCGCGCGGACGCTGTTTCGAATAGATTATAATGTACTGTTTTTAAATTACGAAGTTTCATTTATACCTCACGAATAATCTGCTCAAGTGTTCTTATGAGCATTTCATTAATTCTATCACTATATCCAACGTATCGGTGAATATAACGATTTCTTTCTGCGGACTTAACCGAAGAATCATGTCCTCCGAGAATATCGGCTTTCATAATTTTGCGACCCTCTTCGCGAAGCTCTTGAAGTTTTTCCGATGATTCTATGAGGAAGTTTTCAAACTTTTCCGCAAACTCGTAAAATTCTTTATTCTCTCCGGGGAGAATATCCCTATACTCAATGGATTGTTCGTTGAGTTTTTTTACAAGCGACCTGCGGATATGTTCTTTAAGTTGCTTTTCAGTGATTTTCATTATTCGCCGCTCCCTACTCGTGGAAATGGTCTGAGTCGATCGATTGCGTTCTGCACTGCAGAAACGATGATGCTTTTCATTTCTTCCATAATGACATCATATTTTTCTCTAATTCTATCGTCAAGGTTATCAGGGCCGACAAGATTAAGGTTTTTAATAACCTCACGCTCAAGGTCAAATGCGACCTGTTGTGCAAAGAGTGATGATTGTTTTGTTGCAGTATAATCCGCTGCCTCTACCATTGGAACAAGTTCATCCAATTTTTTCTGTAGCTGCTTACGGATAGATTCTTTGAGTTGTTTTTCGGTGAATTTCATAGGTTACATTCCTTGTATAAATATAGAGAGCCGCATGGCAATATCTTTAAATATGGGGTGTTCTTCCATTCTCATAGAATCCACAACAGAAAACGCATCCTGATAGTTATCAAAGTACATTTGGATGGAAGATTTTGCTACATTTAAAAGATCTTGTGGGCTTTGAGTCATTTCCATTGCGCTAGTAACGTCGTCAATAACGGCTTGAACAGGATCATCTGGAACACCCATTACGATTCCGCCTACGTCACCTTCTTCGCCGTCGGTCATGTTTCCATCTTCGTCTGTCATTGCCTCTAGGTCTTCGTCATCTACACCCTCTCCTGCGGGCGCTCCGGTTTCGAGGTCTATGTTGGATAAGTCTGTAGTAAGGTCGAACTCTTCTTCTCCGCCCAACTCTTCTTCTTGTTCAATTAGAACAGTGTCCTCTGTAATTAGCTCATCTAAAACGCTTTCAATAATGAGCTTTAGCTGAAAATCCATAACAATAAGTATCAAAGAAAAAAGAAAGCCCGCATTATTTCGCGGGCTAAGATAAGGAAGCTAAGATTTACTTAATCTCAATAAACTTACCCTTCTTGTTTTGGGCCGGTCGTAGACTAATAGTCAAGATACCCAAGTCAAGAACAGCATCAATTGCATCTTCGTCGTAACCCTTGATGTCGTACCTTTTGAGCACTTGAGGTTTCTTGCCAGCACGAGCCACGGTCATCATGCTGTCGTCAACTGTAATGGATAAGTCCTCTCGCGGGATTCCGGGAACATGAATTTTAATATCACATCCTCCATCTTCCCTGCGGGTCTGTTCCGTATAGTTGATCTGGTTAAAGTTAGAGCTAAGTGTTCTTTCAAAATAATCAATAAGCATAAGATTCTCCTATAAAGTTATTTCTACTATAACCATGGTTTTTTGTTTGTCAACCCATTAAAGAAAAAAACCACGATCTCTCGTGGTTTTTGTTATTTTATAAACTGCGGTTTAGATTTCTTCGGGTTCTTTTTTGTTATCTTCAACTAGTTCGTTTTTGCTTTCAATGGCTGCCGCTTTTCTAAGGAGTAGAAAGTATGCCACTGTTCCGCCAAGGGCGACAAGTAAGTAAACATACATCTTCGGTAGTAGTGCATCAAGAAACTCGACACTTACAATTCCAAGTGCTCCAAGGAAAAGAGTTCCGTGATATACGCCGATGGCATTATCGAATTTGAACATCTTCTTTAGGAAATTTTTGACTTTTCCTGTAATATTTTTAAGTTTGTCTTTCATGTGTAATCTTCCCTTTCACCGATTTCGTCTGTTGCTTCCTCGGTGTCTACATTTAAGTAGTGTCCTTCTTCATGGACCGTTTCGCCCGAATCCTCTTTGGTTGTATTTTTTTCTGTGTTTTCTTTAGGTTGTTTTTCGGATTTCTTTTGATTTTTTCTCTTTGATTTTGAGGTGTTTTCTTGTTTTTCTTGTGCTTGGGCTGCATTTTTGCGGCCCTCAAAAAAACTATCAATTATTTTTTCACTGTCGGGATCAATTCTGTACCTATCGCCAATAAGGTCATAAAATTGCTCTTTGGTATCAAGGCCTAGATCTTCTAAATATTTTGCTAGCTTTCTTTTTCTTGTTTTTAATACAAAAGAAATCTCTGGTTTGTAGCTTGGTAACATATCTTTAAATAGCTCTTACTCTTGTTTTCTCAAGATGTTGTTCTAAAATGCTTTGCACGCTCGATTGTACAGCCTTGTTTCTTGCTAAATCATTTGCAAGCTCCGGCGAAATATCTACATCAAGTTCTTTGGCAATGTAGACAACTAATTTTTCCATAGACTCAATGAAGTGATTGTGGACAGAAGAGTAGTTGTGTTTTTTGCCTGTGGTCTGCTTTATGTAATCCGCAATTTCGCGATAACCTAATGAATCTTCTAAGATAGCGTATTTTCTTTGTTTTTTTGTCATAATGTAGTTGTAGTAATTTTTAATTTGGCAAGTAGAAAGGGTTGTAAAATAATTGCCTTATACTTGCCGAGTAAAGATCTGTAATAAGACGGATATTACTATCTCCGGCCAAGATATGATCCTCAGAGAGGATATCATTATTATCCTCTAGTTTTTCCTGAAAGAGATCAGGAAACTTTTGAATCATATATGTAGCATGTCTTTCGCTAAGTCCGTCTAAGTTATATTTTTCAATATACTCATCATAAGGTATGAAGATACTTTTTTCATCGTCGGAGGACAAGTCTTCGAGTTCAAGCTCGATTTCTTCTGTGTCTTGGCCTAGACTGCCTGATGGGGATCTAAAATTATCTATCATTCATTTTTCCTATTGACCGATATTAATTAGGTTGAACCTTAACAGAATAATTTCCTTATCTTCCTCACATAATTTCTCGAATGATTTTATTGTAGCGGCGAAAACTTTCTCATAATCGACCTTATCTTCGTCATAATGTTCAAGCGAGCTTTCTGTATCTTTTTCAAAATACTCAATTCTCCTAGCTTCCATTGCACGAATAATGGATTCTACCATTCTTGGTGTGATTTCTTCCTTGGAGCTTTTTGACGCAGACTCTGGGCCGATTTTTTGTATTTTCGAGTAAAATTCATCTTGGCTGATATTGTTACAATATTTTTCTCCTGTGATTTCTCTCTGTAATTTATTTTGCGCGTGCTTTACATGGGCTGGCACATGGATAGTTTGTTCTCTGTCAAGGTATTGGTTTATTTGTTGCTTGAGATGAAATGTTCCATAAGTTGAGAATTGATACCCTCTTTCTACGTCATATGCCTCAATTGCATTCATAAGTCCAATAAGTCCTTCTTGTACTAGGTCTTCAGGGTCATGATGGTTTAGCACATTATGATAATATTTGTGCACCACATGGAGCACAAGAGGAGAGTTGATTCGAATAAGTTCTTCTCTTAATTTGTAAGAGTTTGTTTTGTCATTAATTTGTTTGGCCTTGTTATATGCCGCGAAAAGTTCCTTGTTTGTTTTTTTAATATTCTTATGCTTCTTTTCCAACATAGAAGCCATGCTCATTGTGGATATGATTTCTGCCATGCATATAGATTAGCACAATTTCATCCCAAATAACCATTTGGCATAAAAAAACACACCTTTCGGTGTGTTCTTCATTGGCATAATACACTTGACTTAAATTATCAAGTCAATTTTTCAAAGGAAATACACGCTTCCTTTAGAACCTTTTTTCTCTTAAGGGGAATATAGAAGTCCCACTGATAGCTGTGTTCCCTAAACACCTGAATAAAATACCGATGTTTATCTTGTGCCGACATTACTTCGATTAGGAAATGATGAATTTTACCTACGGGGACATAGAAAAGATCTCCAATGATAAACGTATCTTTATCAAGAATACCAAGATCCTTATTTTTGTTATGCATCAAATCCTCAAGCGTTTCGAATAGTTTGATTTCGTTGTTCCAGTTTTTCTCAAAGGCCGCTTTCGAATATCGAATTACGTCTCCGTGCTTGTATGGGAAATCCTTGCAAGAAAATCTCTTCGCAACAGTGATAATCTTTCTCATCTTGGGTTCTTTTGTAGAGGTTTCTTTATTTTCTTCTGTCATTTTTTACCCGTAAATTTAAATAAACTGCGCCCCTCTTCCGAGGGGCGGTTAATCAGGCCTTCCGAACTGAATCGTCGGTTGTGCGCCCGAATTTATCACGGCCCGAGAAGTTGTTGACAATCATGTCTTTGACAAGCGAGTGGAAGTGTCGAAGCTCCTTGCTATGCTTGCTCGCGATATCACTATAGAGCGTAAGACGCGCCTCCGCAGGACAGTCCTTGAGGAATGCCGCGAGCTGTACGCCCGTCTCTGCGTTAAGTGAATTGCCTTGGTCGAGGTAGTTTAGGATTTTACGAGTAAACCCAATGTACTTGTCGTTTGAAATGCTGTCGCTCTTGCCGAGCGCCTTCTTTTTAGCCTTCTCCCAGTCGTCAAGAATGTCCGCAGCACCGATTTCCTTCTCGCGGTTTGCGACAAACTCACGGTAACGAGAACCAGCCTCCGTGCCGACAAATGAGCAACAGAGAACATAAAGAAGAGTATCATTGCCATCCCCATCGTAGTACCCGAGACGAGAGAGTTCGCGGTCAAGATTCGTCCACGCACGACGATCAGGGTACTTCTTGTTGGGTTCGAAGCTGCCGCGGTGCTCAAGAAGCTCTTGGTTTGACCCGATGAACTCCACAAGAGCGTCGGAACATGCGGTCTTGGCGTAATCAAGCCACTCGTCAACCGAAGGCTCAAGGGTCACGGTAGGAGTACGCGAAACCTCGGCTGGGTCATTCTGATTGACCTGATACGAGTCACCAATGTTCTCAGCGATAATAATACGAGTACCCTCATGAAGCTTGTTGCCATAGAACGCCTTTGAGTCGGTAAGCTGGAAGACTGCTTGCTTTACACCATCAAGTGCGCGGTTGCGCTCATCAAGGAAAAGAACGACGGGAAACTCTACGGCATCCATGAGCCAGTCGCAGGGACGGAACGTCGTGGCCGCAATGCCGGTTCGTTCATTGGGACGAAACTCGGGAAGGCCAACAATGTCGCCCTCGGTAAGCTGCGACAGGCGTCGCTCGATAACGGGCAGACCGTCATCATAGGTGTGGTGAAGAAGCTCATCAGGAAGGCGGCCACGGCCTTCTTTTGCATCCTGTTGGATGCGAAGCCATTCGTCAGACTTATAGAAGTCATGGAAGACGCGCTTGGCAATCTGGTAGACTCCCTCTGACTTTCCGACAGCATGACGGCCACGGACGCATAGAGCGACGTTGGGTGAAATGGAGGCCCCAAGTGACTGGAACGCGCGCATTGAAACAGGAAGTGCAAGTGTGTTAGGCATATTTTTCTTTCTTTCGTTTTGTTTTTGTTTTTTTGTTGAACGTGAAGAGAATACTATCATGTCTGAAAATTAATGCAAGCACTATTTTGTCTTTTTCTGTTTTTTTGTCCTACATGTGTGTTTTTATATAAAATTCCTTTTAGTGAAAATGACGCTTGACACCTTTGTTGTGATCGTATATAATGGTCAACATGAAAAACAAGATCAAAAACATCGTGGAAGAGTTTGAGGGAAACGATTATAAGGTTCTCAGTGAGCTTTGGAAACTCCAAAAAGAAAACGAGGCATATCAAAAGGAATGCCTAGCGGAGCTAGACAAGACAAAGCAAGAGTTTGGGGATGATAGCCCCGCTATTGCAGCCATCGAAGATATGATCAAGGAAACCTCTCTTAATGACAAGCTCATCATGTCTGTCATTGTTCCTATTGAGCGCAGGAACTATTATGAAGGCAAGTTCGACTCTGTTTTGGGGGAACTCTTTACCAAGGATGCGTTCCTTGCTGAGGTTTCGATGGCGATTCGTAAGGTTCCTGATTTCTCTTGTCCAACCGCCTATGTTGGAGTTAGGTACGATGATGATGTGCCGGAGGTTATTCTTGGATTCAACCCCATCTTTCTCGACCGCCTCACGAAGAAGGAGCGAGTTGGAGTGTTCAAGCATGAGCTTTACCATGTTGTGTTTCAGCACTTATTTTCGAGAACGATCATCGATCCTGACAAAAATATCCAGACTCTGGCAAACTTCGCCATGGATATGGCAATTAACTCGATTATCACCAAGGAAAACCTTCCAGAAGGTCTTATTATTCCGGGCCAGCGTCCACAAAATTATCTTGGAAAGCCTGTTGAGACAAATGTGGCTAAGGCTATTGAAGACGCCAAGCCCCTTGAGGCCACCGAATATTATTTTCGCCTTCTTCGAGAGGCGTTCTCGAAAGATGTACAGGAAGAGCAAGAAAAGCAACGCGGCTCTGGCGGCGGCGGAGGAGCGGGCGGCGATGGTGATTCTGATGGGCAAGATGAATCTTATGGCCTTAACGAAATTCAAACCTTCGATGATCATGAATGGGGCGCTGGAGAAGATATTCCTCAAGAAATCATGGATGAGATTAGGTCGAGGATGCAGGAGGCTATCGCTCGCGGCGTGAGTTCGGCTGACCGCACAAATAGCTGGGGGGATACTCCACACCAGATTCGCGAGGAAATCCGTAAGATGGTTGCCCGAGAAATTCGTTGGGAATCCGTTGTTAAGAATTTTATTGGGCGTGTACGAAGCTTGCAGCGTACTTCTTCAATGAAGAGAATTAATAAGAAGGCCCCCTATATTTTTCCGGGCGCTCGCAGGAAGATGATTGCTCGATTTGCAGTTTTCATGGACCAGTCGGGCTCCGTTTCCGATGAGGATATTATGATGTTCTTTGGAGAGCTTGACAACCTTACTCGCGAGTATGAGATTGACCTTTACTACTTCGATACAGAGGTAGACGAAGAAAACATGATTACTTGGAAGAAGAACCAGCATCCGAAGACTCTCCGGACTCGCTGCGGTGGTACGGACTTTGAGGCCGTGGCAGGGTTTCTAAATGACAGTCGAAAGACTCAATATGATGGCGCGTTTATCCTTACGGATGGCTACGCTCCTACGATGAGCGCAACGCGCAGGACCAAGGTTTGCTGGGTCATTACAGAACACGGCGATGTTGGGAGCGTCCGAGAAGGCGATCTTGTCTGTAAGCTTAAGAGTGAAGACAAGGGTAATTTCAAGATGCGTTAAGTTTTGTTTTAGATTTCTTGTTTTTCTTTGATCCCGGCTTGTTCCTTAGGGCAGCAACGCCGGGATCTCTTGTTGGTTTTCCGTCTTTATCTAGGTTGTAAAGATTATCGGGTAGAGATCCGCCAACTTGAAAATAAGTCAATCCACCGCTTTGACCAAGAACTTCTTCTGCCAATACTTTATTAACAATTTTCTCTACAATTATATCAATAATTTTGCGGTTCATATTAAATAAACAAGCACCACTTTCGTGATGCTTTAAAAATTTATTCTTTTGGAATAGATTTTAGTTTGGGTTCTTTCTTTTTGGACTTGGAAGCTTGGTTTTCCTCATCTCCACTCCATAAGAAATCATAAGCATCTTTGAGAGAAGACTTTGGACCCCACGCACTTGCAGTAACAGGACCCATAGAAGACATGCCTCCACCTAGGGAGTTTTGTTCTTCCATAACCTCTTCAACCAAGGACTCTACAAGAGCCTTAAAACTCTTAGCGGTAAAGGTCCTCTTCTTCATAGTCGTATTCTACCTCTTCGTCCTCGTCATAATCCTCATCGTCATAGTCTTCAGACTCAGGATCATCGAAAAGGGACTCGATATCGCTAAGCTGATCATCTGAAAGGTCGTCAATTTCTCTGTCAAGATATTGTTCGAGGTCTGAGAGATCGTCAAGTTCTGAAATGTCGGTGTCTTCTAAGCCGGGAATGTCTGCAAAAGGATTTCTGCCGCTTTGCTCAAAGAGTTTTCTTTTTTGTCTGCGAACCTCTTTGCGGACCATTTCACTAAGTTGACGTTTTGTAATTCTAATTGCCATTATGTAACTCCATTATGGTTTAAGTATACGTCAAAGAATAAGACCGCTATTTTTATTACTGGTTTTGTCTGCAATGCTAAGCGGGGTAGCAGATCTTCGAATACCAATACTTTTTGCAATGAGTTTCATCAAATCTGTGTCTTCAAGCTCAAGAGAAAGAAGATAAATAAGGTAAATCATCTGTCTTTGGCTTACTCCGAACCTCTTGATTTCTAAAACAATGTCTCTACAGGCTTGCCTAGCGTCTTTTTTTAATTCAAACTCAATATTTGGCTGCACGTAGTTTGATAAATCCATTCCTTCAACATAGTCATCAAGGAAAGAATCCATTCTTTCTACTTCGGCAAATTTACTGTCTTTGTTTACTCCATCGTCATTTGTCATAGTCAATCACCATTATGTCTTCAAATGTTTCTATTTTAAAAGAGTTCTCTCCTTTTATATGAAGAATTTTTCCTACCTTACTTCCTAACCCACTGTTTTCTTTTGTGAGGACGACAAACCTGTCCCATAATTCTTTCTCAATTATAAAACTGGCTTCTTGCCAAACATGAAGTGGGCAATTGTGTTTTTTTAATTGACTTGCTAATTTGTCCGGTAAGGACAACTCATAGTCGTCAACAGATGGAAGAGAAGGTGTGGCTTCTTTGTTTAGGGGAACCTTTGTTCCAACTTCTACTATTCTGTGCATTGCACCACAACTATCACATTGCGATAAATGCGGAATAAATTTTCCATCTGCATCAATAGTTGAAAATACAACGAATTCATGCTCTGGTGGATCATCCATATCCTTAAACGCAGGATGGATACACCCACACGGAACAGAATGCTTTATATAATCAAATGCTAAAGATGATTCCATAGGAAATAACTAATGTATATTAAAAAAACACCAAACCCAGAAAGAGCTAGTGATTTGGCCAATTTTAGTCCAATTTCTTCTTGGGAGGCCGACCTCTCTTCTTGGGTGCCTCTTTTGGGGCTGGTTCTACCTTTGCCTCCGTCGTTTGATTTGCTCCTTCGCTTTTCGGCTTGGAGTTCGTAGTAACCAAAGGGTTTGTGTTTTCCAAAAATACCTCCAAAGATTGGTCGATATCTCCAAGAGCACGGTCAATGCCATTGTAGTAATTATCCGAAATTCCCTGTCTTACGTATTCCATGATAGTTGCAAGAACCTCGCCGTCTACGGGAATCTTGTTTCTGCGAACTGCCATGACAACGTAATCGATTGTCTGCTCACCAATTGTGTTCGTGGTGAATCTCTGAATGTTTTTTTCTAGTGATGTTTTGAACTTGTCTTTTTCTTGTTGAATGCTCATAATTCCTCTAGCTAAGTTTATTCTATCTATTTACCATTGTTCTACTATATTTATAAAAAAGGCATTTTATGGGATCTCTCAAGGAAGAATATAGAAAATACAAACAACTCCAAGAAGACGCAGTGGATGATGCTGCAAGCAAATGGATCAATGAAAATGTTGTTTTTTTAACAAAAAACCCAGACAAGGATTCTGTCAAAAATCTTCTAGAGAAAATAAACAAGTTTGAGTCTAAGATTGAGCCTTATCGACTAATCCTTGAAACAGTGGATACTATCATCGTATCGGCAGAAGAGGATCTGGAAAATGCCGTGGACGGAGACTTTACGGGAGAAGCCTTTGAAGATTTCTCTTTGGTTTACAATGAGTTGTCCGATGTTTTTTCCAACAGGGTTCCTGCCGCACTTTCGGATGAAAGGCTTGATGTTGCAAGAGCAAGGCCGAATGAGCCTATGGTTAGTCTCGATACTGATGGCAATATTTTTAAAGCAGTCCGCGACAGAATAAAAACTGCACGCTCAAAGAAAGAGTTTTCAAATGGACTTGTTGGGAGGCATTGTAGTCTAGATTACGATTCTATTGCCAGAGATATGCTTGGACTTACCTACGATGAACTTGGTGATGCTTCTGACGTAGAGGTTGTTCCCATTGTGCACGCCGGGGAAAAGCCTGACAGTCTAAAGACAAAGGCCGAAATAAATGAATCATATTTGCATGAGCAGGCTCTTCTTCTTGAGGTTAATGTTAATGAACTTGCCGATACTCTTACAAAACTAAAGTCTGTTACTGATAGAATTGATATTCCGGAGATAAAAAATTCTGTCACAAACCTGCAAAAAGATTTGGTGCGAGCTGTATCGACCGATACGGGCGTCTTTGAAAAACTAAAGACAGCGGCAAGTAAAAGAGATACTAAGAGCATTAAGGACATCTTCTCTTCTGGTCCGGGAAAATACGTCAAGCAGGCAAATATGGCAATCGAAACTTTTAAGAAAATTGGAGAACAATATCCAAAAGTAGAAGCCATTGTCAACAGTATGCCTTATTTTAGCACTGAAGAAATGAAGCAGGTTCAAGAAATTCTCAGGAAGAACCTAACTCCTAGCTGGTTTAAAAAATTATCGCAGTCGGGAACGCAAGGCGTAATGACAAAGCCTTATAAGGGCCTTGATTACCAATCGATCATTATGGCCCTTAGCAGCACCTTGAAAGATCTTGTGTCTCCCGATGAACTTAGACAGAGAAAAACCCTTCGAGGGGTCGGGATTAATGTGGACGACCTTAATAACCCCGAGCAGCGAAAGGCTAAAGAGTCAAAGAAAAATGCAGAAGAATTTTTGAAAAACTATAGGCTCTTATATGATTTTTCCAAAACAGGAGCTTCGGCAAGCACCTCTGGCGTTACAGGCCCAGAGAGCACTACTCCTTCTAGCTCAACGTTTTCCACCAAGGCTGCAGAAGAACCCCCGCAAAACCCCACCACGGTCGGCACAGAGAAGACTCCGGGCAGTCTAAGAAGCCCAGAGGAGTTCACAAGAGACAATAAAGAAAACGAAGAGAAGAAATCTGGCATCATGGATAAAGCAAAGAGCTTCCTAGATAACAGAAAAGAGAAACAAGAGAGGGAAAAGCAGGAAAAAGAAGAAAAGAAGCTCGAAAAAGCGAGAGAAAAACAGAAAGAATTAGAAGCAGGACCTAAAAAAAAAATAACTAATTCGGAAATATCTTCGAACGACAGAGGCGCAGTTCTTGATATTGCGGAAAAACTAGGTGCGTCACCAAGTAGTATCAAAAAGGTTATTAGAGGTCTTAGCAACGCAGGATACAAGATCATTAAAGCAAACTAGTAGTTTACAATTGTGCAGGCAGATGACAGGTAGTCCAATGAGGTCTTGCCGGCAGTATATAGCGAAACAATAAAGCTCAATGTAGGTACGACTGGATCAAAACCGATTGTGCCTACAGTGTTTTTAAGTGCATTATAAAAAATTCTAATGTACTCACAGTCGATTTTCGCGGCCTCACTAAAGTTATGAAGAACGTCATTTAAATCTACAGAACCATATCCAAGCAGAGTCTTGACGTTTCTCAAGGAGACATCGATCAAACTCCTTTCAGCAAGATTTACAGACTCAGATATATTCGGAAGATGAATAATGACCGAATGAGATACTAAAGACCTCAACCTCTTGTCAATAAGATCTTCATACTCATCATATTTTTTAACATCGTGCGAAAGTCTCTTGGCTACAAGATTCGCTACATGTTGCCCAACAGAAACACTCGCATTCTTATTTAAAATATTAATACCGTCCTTCTTCACTGTGATTTTATCTACGATTGCTAAATCATCCCATTGAACATTTGATACCGTGTGCCCCATAAGATGAGTGATAGGTTGGGTATTACATACAGCAGAAACATCAGCCATAATATTAATCGCACTCAAATCATTTTTCGATCTCACCGGAATAACGTCAAGTTTTCCTAGAAGCATATTTTGCATACATGTCGATACAACCTCTTCGGAAAAGCCATGAGCAATAAGAACCACAGGAAGTTTGGTTTCGTTGGCTTTTGATAAAACATTGTCTAATTGGGACACTTCCTCAAGGGTACCATCAACTATAAGAACCCTGACTTCATCTCTTTCCCACCCATTCGTGCTCGTAATTTCCGGAATGCCTCCATCGAAAAACATTGCAAAAGGTTCTAACGGGAAAGAATAACCATGAGCCTGTTCGATTCTATAAAAATCCTGATACCCATCATTTACAAAAATCTTGCCTTCAAAACCAGATAAGTCAAGTGCCTTTTTAATGACTTCCGAAATTGTCTCATTGTCTTTACATACTGCATCAATCGCCCTATAGAGGTTTTCTATAGTGGCGGGTTTTTGAGATGCTTCCGAGGCTTGTTTGATTTCATCATAAAATTTATTATATGCCGCCAAAATCTTACGAGAATCATGATTTGTAAAGAGGTGCAAGTTTTTCGCAACTTCTCTTATGAGATTTAGCGAAAACAGAAACGATATCTTTGCGGCATCGGCAGAAACTACTTCTGCTTGATAAATGGATTTATAGAGAATTTTCAAAAAAGTTTTGGTGTTTTTTTCTGCGCCAAAAAAGAACTTTGATAAAAATTGGTATGAGTTTCTGTCGTGAGTATAGAAGTTATTATCAATCGCCTTCTCAATATTACTGTAAATTTCAATGTAATTGTCGCTTAGTTTCTTAAGGGCGAGAAGATTGTCCTCTGTGGTTATAATTGTACTTGGCATAATTTTAGTTTAAGTCATTTTTGGCTGCATGTTGCTGCCATATTTATATGAAGATAGCATGTCTGGCAGTATAGACAAAACTGACATTCTTAAAATTCACCACGAAATTGAAGTGGTTAAGACGAATGTTGCCCGAAATGCAAGAAAAATTGATGAAATCAGAGACGAAGTATACAATAAAGACAGAGGAATGTATCGCAGACTTGATGGTGTTATTGACAATGCCAACAATAATAGTGAGCTAATAAAAGCCATCGAACTAAAGTATACCGAAAAATTAGACAAACTAGACAAGAGAATAAGTGTTATCGAAAATATCAACAAAGACCTTGTTAGCATTGGTGGTACCGGACTACAAGATATTCGGTATGTTGTAGAAAAAAGCAAAAAAAGAGACAAAGCATACAAACTAATTGCAGGCTCGACCGTGGCTGTGGCGGCTAAGATTATTTACGATATAGCATCATATATACTTAACAGCATATAACAAAAAGGATTATTATGGGTTTTAGAACAAGTAAAAAACTATTAGATACTCTAAAGGGCAGAACACTGTCTGAATACATAAAGGAACAAGCGCAAAAGTCGCGAAAAGAGATGGATAAGATCAGAAAGTCTATCTCTGAGAGGGCTGCTTCTAAGGCTGCTAAGTCAACTGTCCCAACAAACATCAAAGAAAATAAGGTCGAAGAGACAAAAACAGAAGAAGTCGTGGTCGAGACTGTAGTTGAAAAAACGAATGAACAAACCGCAGAAACCCAAGAGGCAGTAAAAGAGACTGTAGTTGTTGAGGAAAAGAAACCCGCAACAAAAAAGCGTGGCCGTAAAAAGAAGGCGGAAGTCAAGCCAGAGGAAAAAACAAAAGAAGAATAGTTTTTATTTATTCTAGCGATTAAGCGGCAAATCATACGGTTACGGATTATTTTATATAAACAAGTCCTTTCGTGTGGTTTGCCTTACTATTTAACACAGGAGATTAAGATGCCTACACCAAAAAAACGCAGATTAAAACATTGGACTTGTGACTTTTTTCCAGAGGTCGGGGATTGTGAGCCGAAAGGCAGAGTTGACTCAGTAGGGGTTTCGCCACCAACAGGCGAGGTCGATATGGGCAGTAATTTTATTTTTACCGTTGACGTAGAGGGTGAAGATTTTTATGCTCTTGAAATCGACCATAGCATGGCAGCACAAATTCCCGAGTTTACCGTTTATGCAGATAGCGACGATCCATATGGGGGAGACGAATATAGGCAGGATTTCGAAAACCTTGGAGCGAGCGTCACATACAATAACGGAATTTGGTCAATTGATTTCGGAACCAATTTAACGGACATTGTTAAGGGTAATGGTGGGATTACAATTTATGCTGTAATCAAAAACCAAGAAGGACAGGTAATTTGGGGAAGTATGTCCCCTCCAACGCCTGAAAATACATTTGTGTATACACATGTTGCCCAACAATAACTTATAAGTTGGATACTTATTCTTGTGTCAGGCAGTCGATACACAAGAAACCGGAACGAATGGCGAAAGGGATACGGGTTTTCTAGAAGGAAGCCCGTTATTGCCATACTTGAAGACCCTGTTACTAATAAGCAATATTCTCTAAATCTACAAGAGACTTATCGTGACAGGGATTTTTATATTCGTGAGCCGTATTCTAGCGGCCACCACGCGACGCCGTTCCCGCTTGGAGAGTATGACGAAGGCATTATAGTTTTCGGCGGCTCAAACAACGAAGAAACAGTATCTTTTAATATAACATTCTCAGGCCCTCCTATTGTAACCTTTGAACTACAACCCGGATCAGACTATAACGTAAACCTTTATGGCAAAAACATAAGCGACAACAGTGTTACTGTTTGTTCTTCTGCCCCATTTACGGGAGAAGTAAAATACAGAGCTGTTTACTCCCCTACATATCCAGCAACATTTTCCAGTCCAGACGTTTCTCAATTTGTTGCCTCAGCGAATTACGTCGATTTATCTAATCAGGCTTCTTATACCGGAATCTATGATTATGATGACGATGCTGGAAATATTCTTTATCTTTATTCTTCGATGATAGAGACTGGAACTGGCGAGTCCAATGTTCATAATCAAATTATAAACCATACAACTGTTCCGCCAGAAATTAATGGAAACATATCTTCTGCATCTACTGCAAGAGTCAATTATATCATAGTGTTTGAAAATTACTATGAGCTTTGATTTTATGATACTTATAGGATAAGAGTACGAGAATAATATGCCTTTAGATTTTAGAACTGATAGAGTCCAGACAGAAGCACTCATTGCTGATAGGAGCAGTGGCGCGAAACTTATCATTTATCCTTCCGATGCTAAGTTGGATAACAATGGAGGAATTGATCCTGTAAAGCTCCCTCCCGCGCAATACGAGGCAGATGATGTTTTTATTTTTATATCTGGATCTATTGGAGGATTAGACGGAGTAGATAATGGCGTCTCTGTATTTGGCGGCGATGTTTATGTTTCTGGATCGTTAGCTGGAGAAACACTTATTTTTAATAACCTTGTTGGCGAACAGGTTATGGTTAATTTCGTTCCGATTTTAAACGTAGATCAAGTTTTGGGCCAAAAGGTTTATTTTAGTCAAGTAGGAGATATTGCAACGTATTCTGGGCAGGTTGAGTATAAATCTGCAGCTCCGGGAAATTCGGTTCTGACTATTAATCTTAGCGCAAATGGCTTGGTTGAGGTGCCGTCCTATACTGGTGAAATTAGCGGAGTTTCCTCTACTCACTATGCAGAGAGCACTCTTGCCATGGGAACCAATTCGAACGCTTTAATTTATGAGGAATCTGGCGACCAGTATATTTATATTGTATCTGATTCTGTTGGCGCTGATGGTGTTCATAGCGCAGGGTTTACTATTTCATTTAGAAACCCAATGGGCTCTGCTTCTGGGGGTGGGGGTGGAGGAGGGGGAGGAGATGCTTCCGATTGGGCAATGTATCCTGCTGTTCAAAATGTTGGAATGGACGGCAAGCGCATCACAAACATGGCAGAACCCGTTCTCCCAAGCGATGCGGCAACGAAAAAATATGTAGATGAAAACTCTGGAGGAGGAGGTGGAGCGCCGTCTGGCCCTGCCGGAGGAGATTTAAGCGGAACCTATCCGGATCCGACTGTCTCGTCTGTGCAAGGTGCGCCTATTATAAATTCACCCAATTCCACTGGAGCATTTGATGGAATTCTGGTAAATCAGCATTTCAGCAACGATCTAGAGTGGCAGCCGATCCATCGAGTTCGGGCCGCAACAACGGTTATAGGAAGTAGTGATTATGCACATGTAACGCCGATACCGTGTGACCAAATAGATTCAGACGGGTCTGTAATAAAGGGTGCATGTGCCGTAGGTGGAGACGTGTATTTGCTGCCGGGGAATTACACTGTAGACGCTGCTAATTTACCCATTGAAATAAACAACACAACAACTCTAAGATCAAACGGTGCGACAATCAGAGTGTCTGGAGGAATAACAAGAAGCGTATTTACTGGTCTGGGAACACTGGAAGGCATCAATGTGCTTTTTGAAGATGATAATTCGTCTGCAACCGGAAACAGTGTAATAAGCACAGCAACTGTCAAAGATTCAAGTGTTGTATTTTTAGAATATGGTGGGCGAGGAGACTTAGCAGCAATTTTCGTCTGTTCTGACATTATCAATTGCAAAGTTTCGATGTTTAATTCTGCAAACGAAATCGTTCCGGACTCGGTTGCATTTTATGGTTTAAATATTACAGGATGCAGAGCAAATTACACCGAGTATTTCTTGGGGGATGTAAACGGCTCCCGAGTAAGCAATTGTTATGGGGTGTGCGAAAAATTATCTGAGGGGTTTATTAGTAGGTCCATTATAACAGGAAACATATTTGAACAGCCCAATTACGTTGCCTATGGAGCTTCATCTCTATTACAAATAATGGGCAACTTATCAGTGATATCTAATAATACGTTCAGTGGAGGAACTTATGGCTCTGCTGGGTCAATTTTTACAATTAATGGA
>Ga0265293_10001507_pt1 | contig 50579 bp, 52 predicted proteins | sample Munlanlewell138R_FD_192505 | JGI IMG/M metagenome (GOLD analysis project Ga0265293, IMG submission 192505) | Leachate microbial communities from a municipal landfill in Southern Ontario, Canada - Leachate well 138R | ecosystem: Engineered > Solid waste > Landfill > Unclassified | place: Canada... | reverse complement strand
CACCGGCCCGAAGCACTCGAATCAGCTGCTCTTTTCCTGTATCACTCAACCGATAGATTTTGACCCGGCCGGAGTGAATAACAAAGAGGCTATCGACGTCATCACCCATGGCATAGATCTCTTCACCCTTTTCCACGATCACTTGGCGCGTAATTTGGGCCACTTCCCATTTTTCTTCTGCTGTGAGATTGTGAAAAATCGGAACCAGCGTTATGCAGTTCGCATCTTTATCGTGCTCACAGTAGCACTTCACGGCATCTCCTCCCTGTACAATGATTCACCGTCCCAGCCTTGATTCCTTCAGTAGCGGATGATCAAGAATCCCCACTACACGATGGTCAGTGGGGACTATTCAGCCACTAGTTGTTCTAATTGAGAGGGTAGACTTTACCTATGGGGACGGAAAACATGAAGCCCACACTCGGGTGATCTACATCTCCAAGCACATCCTTAACTGCTTCCACCGTCCGTTCTACGAGCTGCTCACTATCTACAACGGTAAAGATCGTCTTATTATAAGGCCTGGCCCCTTCCATGATTGTCCGGAGTGAACCAAAAATGGGGAAATCCCTTCCCCTGCTGCTGGCCAAGGCACTAGCCATACCTTGACTGTCCAAGATCGTAGCTCCCTGCACTCCCACATCCACAAAGCGAGCCAAGATTTCATCCAGGCAATCAGTCTCATTTAAGACCAGGAATAAAGCATACATATTGTCGTCCTCCTTTGATCGTCTACCTGATGGCGGATCCCATTCCTCGGATTTCTCCGGCCTTCTGAATCGCTGTCTTGGCAATGAAGGGACCGGCAACCTCATAGAGCAAGACAGTCACTACAATGATGGCAATAACCGCCACACTGATGTCAGGCAGATGCTGCTTCACCAAGATTGCAAGGGCGATGGACAACCCGCCCTGCGGAAGCAGAGCTACGCCAAGATGTCTTTGCACCGCGGGTTCTGCCTTTACACTTCTCGATCCTACCCACGCTCCCACAATCTTTCCAAGAGCACGAGCCAGTACATATCCTAGACCCAAAACGCCAAGCTGCAGGAGAACTCCAAGCTCCAGACTGGCACCGGCCAGAGTGAAGAACAAGAGATAGATAGGGGGTGTAAACTGGCTCAAACCAAAAAACACTCGATTAGAGTTTTGTGTGAGGTTCACCAATACGACTCCCATCATTATGTTTGCCAAAAGTGGCGATAAAGACAGAGCTTTCGCAACGCCTGTAGAAGCAATAATCAGAGCGACGGTAATCACCAAAAGTTCGTCACTATCTCCCGCCTTCTGTCCCAAGAACGTTAAGGCCAAGCCAAAAACCGCCCCCAAGGCCATTCCACCGAGAATCTCCAGCAAAGGCTTCGCTACCTGCCAGATACTCAGCTCTGCTCCAGGTACAAATCCCCGTGCTATGGAGATAGCTATACCGAACACCACAACACCCAAGACCCCGTCAAGGGCTGTAACCGGCAGAAGCGTTCTTGTAAAAGGCCCGTCGGCGCGATATTGCCGCATCACCATAATCGTTGCGGAAGGTGCAGTCGCAGCAGCGATGGATGCCATCATGAGGCTAAACACAAAGGTCTGTGTAAACAGGAAGTACATCGCCAGAAAGACAATGAGCATAGCTCCAATGACTTCTGCAACAGTTATAATCACAAAGGAACTCCCGAGTTTCTTCATGTCTCGCACTACAAACTCGCTGCCCACCTTAAAGGCCAAAATAGCCACAGCCATCTCCACAATGATGCTCATTGCAGTGAGGTCTTGATTAGAAAGGAGTTTAACGCCTGAAGGACCGAGGATGATACCTGCAATAACAAAACCAAAGATATTTGACCATTTAAATGTCTTGGCGATTCGGCCTGCTATGCATCCGACCAAGACTACGATTGCGAGTTTGAGTAACATATCCATGCGTCTTGCCCTCCTTAGACCCAAATATAGCATATTCACTCTACACTGTCAAAACACCCATCCCTTCACCGAATTTCTCTAAAAGCCTCCTCCGTGCGCTTTACAGCACCTCGATCGGCAACCTCGCCATAGCGTGCCTCGTTGTAGAGCTCCGTTAGGCTCCAAAGAGCTTCATGGTTCGGGTTATGCCCAGACTCCACTAAACTCTCAGCATACTCACTGGGCGTACTTGCAGGCCCAAAGGGCACTTTCCGCCTGGTTCGCAAGACGAACCGAGTATACATCGTGCGTATGATCAGGCGCGGATCATCGCCTTGGTACCATTTTTTCTGTACGATCCGTGACAGAGGCCTCAGTATACTTTTCAAGACCGTGTGGATGTCTCCGAGCACATCTGCTCCTGAGAAAACAGACTCCCGGGTCTCCTGCCCAATGCTCGTCACTTCGCGTGGCGTGCGCTTCCAGAACCGACGCACAAGGATCCACACCGCAGTCAATAGGATGGCGACAAAGACAACCCAGCCGATCCATGTGACAGCTTCTACGACCTCGGGACTCAGAGGAGTCTCCGCGCTGGGCAACAGCTCACCCTCAAACACGTCTCCCTCTGGAAGCCGCAGAGGCGCCTCTTCCAGCTCGAGATTCTCAATCCAGCGAAAAAGCGGTGTGAGCAGCCAGACAAAGGGACGCACTATGACCAAAAGCAACACTTCTGTAACCAACAGGTAGACTCGGTACAACACGCCCATGAAACCCTGAAAAAAGGTTGGCGAAAGAAAAATACCCAGACCTAGAGACACCCCACCTACAAAAAGGACAAACAAGGCGATGGAGCGACTTAGGCCACGATAGTCAGGCTGCAAGCCAGATGATTCTAAGGAGGCGGCATTCCACAGGATCAATGCAGTGACCCCCAGTGCAAAGAAAAGAAGCACCGAGCCGGCCGTAACCTCAAAGCCTAACAGTCCTTCTAGACTGGATGAAAAGATCAAGAGCATGCTACCCAAAGCCCAATCAAGTGGAAAACGAGCCCTCTTCGGATAGTCGCCAAAGCGTAAGCCCATGAGAAAAAGCCCTAGACTCATTGGCAAGAACAAAAGGATCTTCAGTCGGAGAAGAAGTGCAAGGACAAGGGGCGCAAAGAAACCCGCAAGCACTATCGGTAAACCCTTTCTTCCCTTGGGTACAGCCTTCTTGACGACAAGAATGAATACTAACATGGTTAGTAGAACCCATAGATTGGCCCCGGAGAGGGTAAACTGCCAATGATCAGAGGCGAGCTGCAGCCAGGGGTGGAGCACAATCATAACCAAGGTACTATGAACTATAGCCAGAAACCCAAGCCTAATATAGCTCCAGTTGATCCGCTTCATGCCAGGCCACACTCCCTTCAATCCACCACTCCTTGAGACTCTCTTCCTTCGCAACATCCTTCTTGTCCTCTACGACACGTACCACACCCACCTTGGATTTCAAACCAAGGCTACGGGCCATCTTCACAAAGGATGGTTCCAGTTTACCCTGTGCAGTTGTTACGATGACTACAGTACTACCAGGTTTGATCTGGTTCTTACGACGCGCCAAGACTTTCGAAATGGGTTCCAAACTAAAGAGCTGAAGAAGCGCCAAATTCGTCAAATGTTGGTTGCGCTGCGCTCGTCCTCGAGTCGCTCCACTGGGCAACTGACCCGTACCATGGGTCCTAGAAACGACGTTTGTGGCAAGTCTAATGTCAAATCCGGCCTCTGAATAACGCTGAATCAACGATGCCAGCACCATGATGGCCACCTCAAGAGTATTCGAAACGCGAGTGGTCCACCAGGCTAGGTCAGGGGGTTGGTCGAGAACAAGGTAAACTTGTTGATCGAAGGATGGTTTTTCAATATTGACCTGGGTTTGAATGTGACGAGCCGTGGCTTTCCAGTTAATTAACCGGGCTGAGTCTGTACTGGCATAGGGCCTGGTACCGATACGATTCAATGGGTCGACGAAAATCCAGCCGTCCCTTGGCCTAGAACCGAAAAGATAAGTATTTAGTGAAGCCAAACCTTGGATGGGTACAATCTTGGGAAAGACGATCAACTGCGTCTCGCGAAACACGTCCTGCTTAGAGTTTGTGAAGAACCCAAAAGGATCCGAGTATTCCAGATCCCCTACTCCAAAAGAAAACCGCCCTCGGCGACGTGGACGCAGTTCAAACGTTCGGTTTCTTTTTTCGTACCAGTTGAGATGAAAGACCTCTTGAAATACGTCATGGTCGGCTTCCTTCACCGCAGTCGCGCTGGAAGGCACGCAATCCAAACCTGAAGAAATGGTGAATCGAACCTTCAAGCCAAAGAGAGGAAAGATCTTGCGATTTGTAACTCCCAGTTGCATGGTGACAGGCACGCCAAAATCCGCGTGACGCCTGTTGAGTGTACGCTCTAGAGTCAGCTTTGAGAAGACAAAGCGATTCCAAATGTAAGCGGTTCCCATGGCGGTCAGCACCAAAAGCGCCCCGAGCAGGGCCACGGTAAATCCCCGGAGACCCACATAAAGGGAAACTGCTCCAAAACTTAAGATCAGCAGAGTGGTTACAAACCTACGACCCATGCAAGACATCCTCGGTGGGAACGCGCACCTGCGCCAAAATCTCCTGGATCAACTCCCCCTTACTGCTTGCGGCATACTCACTGTCGTACTCTAAGATGAGCCTATGGCCAGCTACATAAGGAAACAAATACTTGACGTCATCGGGGAGCACATAATCTCGTCCCTGAATGTACGCATAGGCTAGACACGCCCGCATCAGAGCAAGGGACCCCCTAGGACTCAAGCCCAGACGCAGATGTCGGTTTTCCCGCGTGGCCTTGGCTAGGACAGCAATGTAATTCATGAGATCCTGCGTCAAATGCACCTGCGCTACCTCGTCACGTAGTTGCGTTATGGCTGCACCGTCCAACACCGGTTCTAAATCCTCCATGGGATCGCTTTGTTTAAAGCGCGATAGGATTTCAACTTCTTCCGCCATAGAAGGATAACCCATATCGATCTTCATCAAAAACCGATCGAGTTGGGCTTCAGGAAGCGGAAAGGTTCCTTCAAGCTCCAACGGGTTTTGGGTAGCAATCACCATAAACGGTGGATCAAGGGGGAAAATCGTCCCTTCAATACTGACCTGCTGCTCTTCCATAGCCTCCAAGAGACTACTTTGGGTACGCGGCACAGCGCGATTTATCTCATCAGCTAAGAGGATATTCGTGAAGACAGGGCCAGGCCGAAACTGGAATTCACCCTCTTTTTGATTATAGAAGTAAATCCCTGTAATATCTGCTGGCTGCAAATCCGGTGTAAATTGTATTCGCTTAAAGTCGATCCCAAGGGATCGAGCGAGGGCATTGGCCAGCTTCGTTTTCCCAACACCAGGAACGTCATCAATGAGGCAGTGACCTCGAGCCAATAAGCTAGTCAAAAGCAACTCTGTTACTGCTTCCTTGCCAACGATTACTCGACGTATATTATCGGATAGGCTCTTTAACGTATCTCGACTCATTTGCTTCCCCCTGACCGCTTTGCTTAACATCATCACTGCTACTTCCACCTTTTTCCCCGAATCCCTTCCACAAAGGAAAGAGGTAAATCCGCGTCCCATGGCGAATTTGGTTCCTTGCATAGAAATTCTGGAGGGATCTGGAGGGACATTATGGAAAAAATCAAGAGCATTGAAACCTTTCTACTAGATTTAGACGGAACATTTTATCTCGGGGATCAACTTTATCCCTGGTCTCTGCCCTTCGTTGAAACGATGAAACGGTTGGGGAAGCGCTTTATTTTTGTGACGAACAACTCCTCCCAAAACGGGAGTTATTATGTGGAAAAAATCAGGAAAATGGGAGTCTCCATCACTGACGATCAGGTGTTCACTGCAGGTCAAGCCACTATCTTCTATCTCAAGAAGTACAACTACCCCAAGAACATCTATCTCGTTGGCACGCCCGCCCTGGAACAGGAGTTTAGAGATGAGGGTTTCGTCTTGACAGAAAAAGACCCAGAAGTTGTCGTTCTGGGCTTTGACCTAACGCTTACCTATGAAAAACTTGAGCGAGCCTGCTTTTTCATCCGCCAAGGCCTGCCTTTTATCGCCACGCATCCCGACTTCAACTGTCCGACTCCCACTGGACCCATACCCGACTGCGGCTCCATGATTGCACTCATTACTGCTTCTACCGGAGTCAAACCTAAGATCATCGGGAAACCATATCCAGAGATGATTGAAGCCCTACGCAGCAAATATGGTTTGGAGGACCCAAAAACGGTGGCTATGGTAGGTGATCGACTGTACACAGATATTGCCATGGGTAAAGCGGCCGGCATCACAAGCATCTTGGTGCTCAGCGGAGAAACACAGTTGGACGATCTCCTGACCTCCGATACCAAACCAGATGTGATCGTCGAAAACCTTGGTGAAATCGCTAAAGCGTTTCAGTAGACTCGCCTGGGTGCATAGTGTCCGACTGCAACTCGATTAGGTACTGCCGTACATTCTTGAGGCTGGCTTCGGTACCAAAGTGAGCCTCCTCAAGTCCCGTAAATTCAAGCGAAATCCAACCTTCGTACCCTTGAGCATGCAATACCTGGAAGAGTCTTTGTAGTGGGACTAAGCCCAAGCCAATTACACAACCCACGTAAGTGCCATTTTGTGGTACTTCGTCTTGGTGGGGCATGCGTACATCAACAGCCCGCACATGGGCTATTTGATCTTTCAGACATTCCAGCGCAGCTTCGGGATCCTCACCGGCCATGAGGCTATTGGCCGTGTTAAAGCCTACTTTCACCTGGGGACTGTCAATTTGTTTCAGCAGCTCAGACATGTGGCGGCTCTGAAACCGTGCACTCTCCGGGTTTTCTATTGCCAAGGCGAGGTTCTTGCCTTGTAGAGCTGGTAGAACCATATCCACAAGCTGCATAATCAACGACTTAATATCACGTTCCGATGCTGAGGAGTCGAACGCTTCTCCGACAATCTGAACATACTTAGCCCCTAATTGCTCAGCTGCAATCAGTTCCTGCTTTATATGTTCTAACGTTGGCTGGTGCGTGTTTTCCCCCAGCGCATCCATCGTGTGATGGATGTCGTAACAAGAAACTTTTAAGCCTGTCTCGGCGAGGACATGCTGAATCTCCTTCACATCAACGCCTTGGAGATACATGCTGTCCAGTTCAACTCCATCAACCGCCAGACTGGCTGCATACTTCAGAAAATCAAGGACACCGATCTCGCCTTGCGTGATTGATTGGTGTACACTTCGCATACTGATGGCAAGTTGCATAGCGCTCCGCCCCTTCTTACGCTCTATTTGTGTAATTATTCACCGGTTGGGGCCCTTTCTCCTTGCCCTATGGTGCAATTAAATCGAGGTGGTGAGTAATTTGGGCTTTAACGCTGACGAACTTCTAGGACCAAAAGGACTACTGGCTAGGACGCTTGACAATTACGAGTATCGGCCCGAACAGATCCAGATGGCCAACCACGTGTATCAGGCGCTGCACGATGAAACGCACAGTATTATTGAAGCGGGAACAGGAGTCGGAAAAAGCTTGGCCTATCTTCTGCCCCTTCTTCATCATACTGTAGAAGAAAAAAAGCTGGCCATTGTGGCAACACATACCATCACGCTTCAAGAGCAACTATTCCAAAAGGACATCCCCTTCTTACAGAAGGTCTTGCCCTATGAGTTCAAAGCGGAAGTGTTCAAAGGACGGAGCAACTATCTTTGCTTGCGTCGTTGGAATGAGCTTCTCCAGGGACGAAGCAATCAACTAGGTCTAGTGGACAACTTGGAGATTCTGCACCGCTGGGTCAACGAAACAACCACCGGAGATGTCAGCGAGGCTCCCTTCACTATTCCCTGGGACTTGTGGTCGGAGATCCGCTGTGAAAAGGAGAGTTGCCCCGAAGAGCTCTGCCAACACTTTAACAAGTGTTTCTACTGGAGTCTAAGACACCAGCTTGGAAAAGCCCACTTAATCATCACCAACCAAGCTATGCTTCTCGCTGACGCGCGAGCAGAAGGGCGAGTGCTCCCGGCCTGCGATGGAGTCGTAATTGATGAAGCGCATAACTTAGAAGAGGTGGCAACGAGTGCTTACAGCCATGAACTCAAGCGCGAATCGTTCCTGGCCTTCTACCGTACCGGCGTGCAACTGCAGGCCACGCTACGCGATATTGTACCTGAATACATCATTCAAGACCTTGTCCTCATCCTCGATGAGATCGTCAAAGAGGCCGGGCAGTATTTTGCTCAAATAGAACCGTTCATCACCGGGTTCACCGTTCCTCTGACGGAACAGAACCGACCACACTTTTCCCGCACATCCCTGCCCAAACATCTCAAGGACATACAAGACGTCCTCAAGGAATGCAATTTTGACGAGGAAAGTGAGATCTCTGGTTTGGTGGAACAGTTCGCGGCGTTTACCGATCGACTGCTTGCAGATCTTGATCTAATCCTGCTGGGACAAGATACGAGTTACGCCTACTGGGCTGAAAGGCAAAATGGAGAACCCACCCTCGTGGCCGCTCCCATCGCAGTCGGGGAGCTTTTGCAGGAGACATTGTTTAAGCAGACACCTTCGGTTATTTTGACGTCTGCTACCTTGAGTACAAACCAATCCTTCGATTACATCGAGAGCCAACTAGGTCTTTCTGGAGCATCGGGCCTGATTTTGGGGTCTCCCTTTGCCTACGATAAGCAGGCTGTTCTTTGCGTACCGCGAGAAGCCAAACACCCCAATCATCCCCGTTATGCCCACTATGTGGCCTATCTGATCCTTCGTACCCTAGCCCTTGCCCGGGGCGGCGTTCTAGCTCTGTTTACCAGCTACAGTCTCATGGACGAAGTGGCCGATGCAATCTATCCAAAGCTTGACGAAGAGGGCTACGCCCTCTTTAAGCAAGGCGACGGTCCTCGTCTAGGACTCATTCAAGACTTCCAGGAGCACCCGCGCTCCCTACTTTTTGGCACCAATAGTTTTTGGGAAGGAATTGACTTGCCAGGCGAGGCACTTCGTGCCGTCGTGATAACGCGCTTGCCCTTTACCTCTCCCGACCGTCCCGTGACTCGTGCCCGCCTTCAGGCCATCGAAGACGCAGGCGGAAACCCGTTTCTTGAGTACAGCGTTCCCCAGGCCATTCTTCGACTCAAGCAAGGGTTCGGTCGCCTAATCCGTACGAAGGCCGACGTTGGCGGTGTGGTCATCCTGGATGAGCGGATCCTGACGGCCGGCTATGGTGCCGATTTCCTGGCGTCTCTGCCTCCTGCACGTTTCACCCGGGACCTAGACGAACTCCGCTTCTTGTTCGGAGACTAAAACGACGTCATACAAGGGCCCTTTCTTTATCACCCGCACCCTCTGTACCTCATCACCCACACCAATTTCCGTGGGTCGTATCTTACGGGTCACCTGATATAAAGTGGAACGAATGGTTGATTCGTTGACATCATCTCTGTTCTGCACAAATTCTTGCACAACAGCCCTGGCGGAAACACCGTCAGGGCTATCTTTTGCCAAAGTATGGAGAACTTCCACAATCTGGCTTGTTAAAGAGGGCCCGGCCCCTCGCCTACCCCCTGTTTCCTTTAATAGACCATCGAGTTTCCGCAAGTCCATTTCCTTACTGGCCAAACTCATGCGTAGCTCCTGAATCTCTCCCTCTAAAATCTCCCGAGCTTGTCGCAGTTGTTCCCGGTAACTCATCTATATCCCCCTTTGGTAACCGTCCTACCCCTTAGTATGATCCGGTTCCTCGGGTAATATTACTTGGCGCGCCCACTTCATGGCTAACACCGCAAAAATAGTGCCTCCAAATAAGATGGGTATATAAAAGACCACGGTTCTCCACAGGACAATAAAGGTACTAAGTAAATCGGGCGTCAAAACACCATCCAATACCACCCAAGCAATGCCTTCTGCGACTCCCGCCCCGCCAGGGATCGGGGAAAAAACAGGGGCGACTCCAAAGAGAACAGAGATCGCGTAGCGAAGCCATGGTTCGAATACATCAAAGCCACTAAGCAACACGAAACTTCCCGTATAGTAGACCACATAGTATGAAAAAGCCACTGCATAGCTGGCGTAGAAATATCGTCGCCTCTCACCGAGAATGTACTGGAATGTAGAACGAAACTCCTCAAGCCAGACCGCTGGACGAGACGGTCCTTTCTTGCGAAACAGCCACTGGAAGAATCTCTTACTACGCATGGTTAGAACGAGTAGGGTGATTAATACGATGATGTAACAAAAAGCACCTATGCGCACTCCATCAATCGTACGCTCTAAGTCCGGTGGGAGATCCCTCAATGCAGAGAACATCAAAAGACCCAGGGAGGCCAAGCTTAGCTGTCCAGCCAATCCCCCGGCCAAGACGATAGCAGTTGCGGTAGAACCCTTGAGTCCACGTCGGTAAAGATAATAGACAATCATGGCACCGCCTCCCCCTGCAAAGGGGGTGACGAGAGTTAGAAAATTGGCTGCTCCCAGCGTAACCGCCAATTCCCACCAGGGAACGGGATGGCCGACCGCTCGACTGAGCATCCCAATCCGCTGCCCATCGACAATCCAGGCCACTAGCACAAAGAAAAGTGCCCCAAAAAAATAGGTTGGAGGATACTCTCCGAGTTCCTTCACAACATGCGTGGGATCCGCCATCTTCCAAACGATGATAACCAAAGCTACCATGCTCACCAAGAAGGTAAGTACTATTCCCTTCCATGGAATGCGCCATGCGAACTTCTCCGGTTTATCCATATCCTCAATACCTCAACTGTTCAGAATGAGTAATTAAGCGAGCCTCCGGATAGTATGTGTCGAGTATCGTCAAATAATCGCATCCCGACTCAGCCCTTCCCTTAGCTCCCCACTGACTCATTCCCAAATTATGGCCACTTCCTCCGCCGTACAGGGTAATCGACTGCAACTGTCCCTGGGCGTCCTTGTGCTGCTCAATGAAAAAGAGCGCGCTCGGTAGCAGACTCTGGGGACCTAGCGTATCGTTCACTCGTTCTATAGATCGCGGCCTTAGTGCACGTCGAATGTTTAGTTCGCCTTCAATTAACTCTTTCCCTCTTGTTCCGTGTACAAGCAGGCTCGTAACCCTGCCCCGGTCATCGCGAATGTTTACCTGTACGCCTGCAATCTGTCCAAGGTCAAATAGGTTCTCCAATTCGGACCTGGTAAACGTACATTTCCAGCGGAACCAGGGAGAGTTGCCCTCAAGAGCCAACTGTGACTTGTCACTCCAAGTCTTCAGATCCGTGAGGATGGTTCCTGGAGATGTGGAGTAAAAGTACGTAGAGCTAATTGTACCATCAGGTTGAGCTAATATCTGTCCCGCCGTTTCTTTGATGGCGCGAGTCGCACTGGCAGCTTCTGGTTGGTTATTGTACACCTGCGAGTTTGTACTGTCCGCGACGTGAAAACCCAGGTGTCCCTGACGAGAGTAAATGGCCTGGGCCACGGCATACGTCCTGGCTGCAACGGCCTGCGCTTTGAGGGCTTCCAAAGGCCAGCTGTGCGGCATTTCACTTGGAACAACCTGAAAAAGATACTCCTCCAACCCCACTTCATTAATGGCTAAGAAGCCACCGTCGTCGGCGACGGTCAGTTCAAAACGGCCCCTATACTGGGGATAAAACATCTTCCCCGTACCCCGTTTGAAGGTGTTGATTTGAATGAGACCTTCAGCATCAGCCCACAGATGCAGGCGTTGGCCAAACTCCCATGTAATACCTGTTCCATCTACAACATGGAGTCGACCGTCCTGTACAAAGACAACCGCCTCTTGCTCCGCATTGACTTGAAAACCTCGTCCTGTACCCTTTTCTTCTACATAGAGTTTTAATGTGGGACTGAAACTCAATACGTCGTGCCATATGGAGCCAAACTGTTCCGTGCTGATCGCCACGCGTATTGTTCGAATATAAAGAGGGTCATAGACATCAAACCGTACCACTTCACCCCCAAAGACGGTGGCAACCACCTCTTCGAAACCCACCTTGACCGCGACCAAGGGAATTGTGTCGACACTGTCCTCCCAGTGCTGGAAAACCTCTACTTCTGCACTTATGGGCAAGAAGCCATGATGCTCAAACTCAACTAAGGTAGGCGAGATCCGCAGGATCTTATCGGCCGGTAGTGCCAGATGCTCCTCACACTCAATTGCCACACCGCTGTGTCCAGCGTTTACAACAGGACTGATCAAAAGAAACATGGTGAGTACTACGAAACAAACGACAGATCGTCTCATGCTATCGCAGACTCCTTCAGTCGAACATGCTCTTCCTGCACAGCTTTGAGCAGGAGGGGATCGGTCAACAAGTCAACCGCCGTATGAGCCAAAGCCTCTGCAGCCAATATCGCCACCTGCAACCCCTCCTGACTCACACTTGCGCGGGCGAACTCAGGAGTATGTGCGACCAAACCATCACCAATACTCAAATAGGGATGGATAGAAGGCACTACGCGCGATACATTACCCATATCAGAAGACCCTCGCCCTTCAACGAACTCCTCAATATCGGTCACTCCGAGCCCCTGCAAGTTGGCGCCAAAAGCGAGAGCCAGTGGTTGACTTGGCATAAGATTGTCCGTGGCCAGTTCAAACTCCCTTGCTGTGACCACAGTTCCTGTCATGAGAGCTGCTCCATCCGCAATATGCAGGACCTTTTCTGTAATGCGATCCAACATCTCTCGTCTAGGTGCCCTGATGTAAAAACGCGCAACAGCCCGTGCGGGTACAATATTGGGAGCCGTTCCGCCTTCCGAGATGATCCCATGTATACGCACCCCGTCGGGCAGATGTTCCCGCAGGGCGTTAATCCCACCGAAGAGTGCCAAGACTCCATCCAAGGCATTAATGCCTTCTTCGGGCGAATCTGCTGCATGGGCAGCTTTACCTATGAACTCGAACTCGTAGGCATCGAGAGCAGTGCTACTGGCCATGAGCAGATTTAAGCTGGACGGATGGAACATCATCGCTGCATCAATGCCATCAAAGACGCCAGCGTCCACCAAGACGACCTTTCCACTTCCCGTTTCCTCTGCTGGAGTCCCCAACACAGTGATCCTTCCCCCGAGGCTCTCAACGAATGGTGCCAAGCCCACAGCAGCTCCTACACTCGCTGCACCAATAAGATTGTGTCCGCAGGCATGTCCGAGCTCAGGCAAGGCATCATACTCACACAGCAACGCAATATTCGGGTTGCCCTCGCCAAGCGTTGCCTTAAATGCCGTGTCTAGTCCAGCTAGGCCACGAGTGACCGTATAGCCTGCTCCTTCTAAAGCCCCGGTTAAGAGGCGGGCAGCCTCTACTTCTTCAAAGCCCAACTCTGGGTTCTTTCCAATCGTCAATGCTAAGTGCTCCATATCCCGACGGCGGGCATGGATTTCTGCACTGACTTGATCCTTCCATTTCACGCAATCACCCTCTAATCGTTAACGCACCAGACGTCGGTGTTCCTTGAACATGCACTTATCCTGAACAAAAACAAGCCCTCGCTCCCGAGCCAGTTCTTCCGCTTCTGGACTGGTAATCCCCTCTTGGAGCCAGACTCCCTTGATGTCCTCGCGTTGAAGAGCATCTTCAACGACAGGCAGAACCTCGGCTGACGGTCGAAATACAACCACTAAGTCTACTGGTCCTTCGACTTCACTGGTCTTATGATACACCTTTTCTCCAAGAAGCTCCGTACCGCCAAAGGGGTTAACTGGGTACACCCTGTAACCATGGTGCTGAAGGTACCTAGGAACACTATGTGCTGCCTTCGCAGGGTCTTTACTCAAACCAACCACTGCAATATTTTTGAGTTCTAACGCCCGTTCCACTTGAGTTTGCATACCGATCTCCTTTCCTTCTCCCTGTAAGGACCAAATATGGTATAATGGATTGGAAATGCTATTCAAAGGAGCCTGATCGTTGTCTAAGACCTGCTTGATCCTTGACTGTTTTTCTCTAGTATACCGCGCTTTTTTTGGATTACCAAGCACGATTAAAAGGCAAGATGGACAACCCATCAATGCAGTGCTTGGCTTTTATAATACTGTGACTGGACTGATGCAACAGTTTCAACCCGATTACTTATTCGTGGCTTCGGATCATCCGAGCCCCACGTTTCGTCACGAGCTTTTTCCCCAGTATAAAGCACAAAGGCCCCCCATGCCGATGGAACTCAAAAGTCAGATTCCCCTCATTGAGGACCTTGTTCACAGCTTGGGAGCCCCACTGGTGAAGCTCGAAGGATATGAGGCCGATGATGTCATCGGCACCATTACCAAGCATGCCCCCAGCGACACTCATTGTTTTGTTATTACTACCGACCGAGACGCCCTGCAACTCGTGTCAGAAGATGTAACCGTGATAGCACCGAACAGCCGAGCCAACAGGGTCTTTACACCAGACCTTGTTCGACATGACATGGCAGTCCCTCCCCAAAGGGTTCCCGACCTTAAGGCCTTGATGGGCGATGCGAGTGACAACATTCCCGGGATCCCGCTGGTAGGACCCAAGACAGCCAAGCACTGGCTCGGACTATATGACTCCCTCGATGGAGTAATCGAAAACGCACATCTTCTGCCAGGCAAGGCCGGCAAGAACCTCCTGGAGGGGCAGGAAGACGCCCTCTTGTATCGTCACTTGGCAACCATCGAGCAGGATGTACCTACGTTTTGCTGTTGGCAAGCCGGACGTTTATCCTTCGACGAGAAACAGGTGCGTGAGATGCTTGATACATTGGGAATTAGAGCATCCATTCCCCAAGTAGGCTAACGCTCTTTGGTCAGCAAATCTTCAATGGCCGAAACAACAACCAACTGTAACTGTCCACGCGGCTCTTTTGCTTCTGCTAGAGCCGTTTTTTCATGCTCATTTAAGGAACGACCCGGGGACTCTAGGCACTCAAGTGCTAGAGTGGCAATCGTAGAAAGAGAACGCGAAAGATCGGTGATCTCCTGAAGAACTGGAGAGTGCTCGATAATCGGAGCTAACGCTTCATGGTTCTGAGCCCAGATTCTCAGTCTTTCTTTCAAACGGGATCCCGTAGCAACCTCTCCCTGGTAGTGACGGACCAGGTTGCGAAACTCCCTGGCACCTCGGGCGTCAGGTCTTGCGGCATCGACAGCGCGAGTCAAAGGAGAAAGAACCGTGTATTTACGTTGAATAACCCTCTCATAACCTTGGACAGGCTCACAAACATCCAAGAGAGTCTGAAGTGGAGAGATCTTCCTCCCCCGAGCCAATCGTCGCAGCATCTGGGGGTAGTTCTTCTCGTGCGTGAGCCCGAGTTCCTCAAGATGCAAACTGATCACATCGAGCCTCTCGTAGAGATCCTCGCTACGACAGTCCTCACGTCGCGACCATAGCCGCTCTGCAATGGCAGCCGTCCTGGGCCATATTCTAGAATCAATGGTCTCCGGACTCACAACCTCACTCCACATGGTGGCCTCGCCGCCCAGGATGTTCGTGCTCTCCTGGGGCGTAAGCTCCATGTCGCTTGGCAGAGGATCGTTAAGATAATGATATTCAGCGGGTTGACAAAGATCAATGTAGTAGCCGTTGGAGAGGATAATCTTGTGTCCCGCTCTAGCTCCTTCAACAAGGCTTTCCCTTCCACGCCAAGACTGAATCACTGCGGTTGCAGGAAGATTGGGCGTTAGAATCTCGTCCCATCCGATCATCTTCTTGCCTAAACGTGTCAGGATCCCGAGAACTCTCTCTGTGAAATAGGACTGCATATCCAGGATCGTTTCAAAGTCATGCTCTCGCATAAACTGTACTATTTCAGGATTGGCCAGCCATTGCTTGCCATTGTTCTCATCTCCGCCAATGTGTACGTACTCATCGGGAAACAGAGTAATCATCTCGGCAAAGAATCTCTCCAAGAAGCCATATGTCGACTCCTTGATGGGGTTCAACACCTGGTCTAGTACACCAATGTCAATATGCCTTACGTGGGGACCTGGGGCACTTGCCAACTCTGGATATCCGATCACCCAACTAGCTGCATGACCTGGCAAATCAAACTCAGGAATCACGCGAATCCCGCGGTCATGTGCGTAAGCGACAATGTCCCGAATTTGCTCCTTCGTATAATACTCACCATTTGATCCTAGCTCGTGAAGGAGTGGAAACTCGTTACTTTCGACACGGAACCCTTGATCGTCGGTTAAGTGCCAGTGAAACACATTCAGCTTCACCGCTGCCATTCCATCGAGATTGCGCTTAAGAACGTCCAGCGGTTGAAAACGCCTCGCCGAATCGATCATCAACCCGCGCCAAGGAAAGCGCGGTTCGTCATCAATCTCCACGCAGGGAATGATGTAACCTTCTTCATCCGCACTGATCAGTTGAAGCAAGGTCTCCAGTCCCCTGAGTACTCCGATGTCAGTCGTAGCCCTCAGCACAGCCTGGGTAGGCGTCACATCGAGGGAATACCTTTCATCCTCCCCAAGTACGAGTTCACCCACGCGTTCACATTGGAGCACTAAGGCGCACTGCCCTGGCTCGCCTGCCTCTAAGAACAGCCCCGTTTTATCGGCCAAGCGCTTTTGAAAGCGCAACGCGGCCTTGCTCAAACGTTCCCCTGGCTCTCCCTCTATCTTTAGGGAAAAATCGTGCGTGATCCTCAAACTACCGGGTTTTGGGCGAACACTTACCGGTCTTGGCAAAAGGGCATCAAATCTATCCATTTCTTGTCTCCTTTATCCCATGGTTACCTCAACTGTATGAACGGTTCGGGGTCCTTGTGGAGGAATCGCCCCTGTGTGGGGTTTCCCGTTAAGCGTAATGGTCTTAACGCCCTTCTCGACACCATCTGGATTCCTGACAATGATGTTGTACGTAGCCCCTCGCCACTTTCTCGTCACACGAAACTCATTCCAGTCCGCCGGAATGCAAGGGTCAATGACCAGACCATCGAAGGCGAGACGAATGCCCAAAATTCCCTGTGTAGCTGCCGTATAGGACCAGCCTCCGCTTCCCGTTAGCCAAGGGTGTCGAGCCCTTCCGTAGGCGCTGTGATCTCGTCCCATTACAAACTGGCAATACGAATATGGCTCCGCCTGGCGGATCTCAATCTGATCGTTTTGATTGTAGGGCAAGAGGGCGTCATAGAACTTCATCGCTCGTTGGCCTCTACCTAGGCGACACTCTGCAATGATGGCCCAAGGATTCGGATGGCTGAAAATCGCACCGTTCTCCTTGATGCCTGGATACACTCTAGTAACAAAACCGACATCGTCATCAGGCTTCGTGTACGCCGGCCAAACGAGATGAATGCCTTTATCGGAATAGAGATACTTGTCAACGGCATCCATGCAAGCTAACCCACGCTCGTATGACGCAACTCCCGAAAGAACGGCCAGGGAGTTTGACTCCAAGTGAACCTTGCCCTCTTCGTTAGTGTGGCTTCCGATCTTCTCTCCCTTTGCGGTAAAACCGCGCAGGTACCACTCACCGTCCCACAGATGCTCTTCACAGGTCTGACGAACCTTTTCGGCCAAAGCAGAGTAGTGTTCTACATCCTCTTGACGTCCAAGATAGGCAGCAGCTTCGACGAAGGCGTTCAGGGCCCAATAGTGCAGGAACGAAACCATGGCGCTTTCACCGCCGCCAAGGTTCAGACAGTCATTCCAGTCTGCCCTTAATCCCTTACAGACACCTGTCTTTCCCACCTGTTCCGCCGAAAAGTCCAACGCTCTCTTGAGATGTTCGTAGACCGTTGCTTCTCCGCCATCGGCAAAAGGATAGACGGTGTCAAAAAAGTCCAGTTCTCCTGTCTCTTTCACGTACTCACAGACCGTAGGGACCAACCAAAGGTGATCGTCGGAACACGTGTCTTCCAGTCCATGAATCAGGCTGCCCCGCTCTGGTTCTGGCACTACCGTAGGCGACTTAAACGCCGGTTTTGGAGGTCTGTCTGGGTCAAAAAGCTCGGGTTCAAAAAGGTGTAGCCCATAGCCCATCTGCACTTGAGCCCGCAGAAGTTCGCCAATGCGCTGACGAACTTTTTGCGGATTCGTGTGTGAGACGCTCATAATATCTTGTGCGGTGTCCCTGTAGCCAAGACCCGTTCTTCCCCCTACTTCAATGAAGGATGCAAATCTCGACCAAACGGCGCAAGTTTCCGCTTGATAGAGTGTCCAGGTGTTGATCATGGTATCGAGTCCTTCATGGGGCGTCTGGCATTGGAACGCGCTGAGTTTCGCCTCCCAGTACTCTTTCAGCTCCAGGAAAGCCGCATCAACAGCTCTGGGCTCTGCGTATTTCTTGCGCATCTTTTGTCCTTCCATCCGGTCTCCCACGCCGAGCATGTAAATCAGACGCGCTTGTTCACCAGGAGCCAGGGTGATCGATTTATGCAAAGCACCACAATGGTTTCCGCCCAGCTCACTCTGGTTGGAACAGCGTCCTTTTTCGACGGCTGCAGGGTTTGACTCGGTTCGGTAAGCACCCAGGAACTGGTCGCGCAACGTATCATAACTGTCGGGCATTACGTTCGCGGTAAAATAGTGAAAGGTCCATGGTTCGTAGAAAAAGTCGTATTCAATGACTCCATCCTCATAATCAGATCCGCTGGCATACAGACTCATTTGGAAGTTCTGATTGTCAATATCGATATGATGGTAAGAAAACTCCACGTAAGAAAAGACGCTCAGTTGGCGGGTCTGATCAGACGTATTCTTGATCTTCACATCCCACAGCTCGACATCTTCGTTGACTGGAACAAAGAGCAGTTGCTCAGCCTCAATGCCCTGGTAGTTGCAGGAAAAAACCGAGTAGGAGAGACCGTGACGACACGTGTAATCAGCTTCATTCAATGGTAAGCCTACTGGCTGCCAAGACACTGACCAATACTCACCAGACGCGTCATCACGAAGATAAACATAGTGCCCAGGTCGATCCAAAGGAACTGCATTCGCCCGAAAACGCGTAATACGTTGATGCTGCGGCGTCTTGTAGAACGAATAGCCACCAGCATTGTGGGAAATAACAGTGCAAAAGTCCTTTACACCCAGGTAGTTTGTCCAGGAGACGGGGATGTCTGGACGGTCAATAACATACTCTCTATTTCCATTGTCGAAGTGTCCGTATCGCATTTGTGCTCTCCTTTACTCTGTCTAAGCATACTCGCCTGTGCGTTGGGATAGAATCTCCGTGGTCTTTTCGAGGACCTCCTGTGATCGGTGAAAGTCCACGAGGGCTACTGCGACAAACAGTGTATCAATCGTTGTAAGCTGGGCAATTCGCGATGATATACCGCCCTTCGTAAACAGATTGCCATGCGTGCAAGTCAGCAAGACATGATCGGCTTCCTTGGCTAATGCCGAGGCTGAATGGTTAGTAATCGCTATGGTCACTGCTCCACACGCTTTGGCCGTGGCCACGGCTTCTACGATTTCCCGCGTTTCACCCGACCGGGACAAACCAATCACTACATCACCGGGTTGTAAGAGTACAGCACGAGTGATCTGCATGTGAGTATCCACGAATGCGCTGGCTCTGCGCCCAATGCGCGAAAATTTCTGCTCGCCATCAAAGGCCGCAATGCTCGAAGCTCCAAGACCATAAAAGTGAATCTCCCTCGCTTGGGCTAACGCCTTCACGGCCGCATCCAATTCGTCGACATCCAGGACCTGGATCGTATCTTCGAGTGAGGAAATGTTAGCGCGAAATACCTTTTCCTTGATGGTTCGAATGTCGTCACCATGCTCCACCTCACCATCGATAACACCCTGTTGAACCACTACGTTCTGGGCCAACAAGATCTTGAATTCCTGAAATCCTTTGTACCCCAGACGCTTGCAGAATTTGACCACCGTGGCATCGCTGACCTTAGCTTCCTTGGCCAGTTCAGTAATGGATAGATAAACGACATGATTGGGGCAAGCCAAAACTTCATCAGCAACCCTGCGTTCAGCAGGCTTAAGAGTAGGATAAATGCTTCTAATGTGTAGCAAGGTTTTGGTTCTTTTACTCAAATCCATCCACCTCCTATCACTACATAAACTTTCCTCTATCGATTAATTCGGAGTTTATCCACAACAATCCTTCCGATTCATTCCATTCTGACGTAATTGCACTTTTTTTCACCGTTAATTACTCCTTTTCTGAATTGTATTGACAATTCGGTCTTTTGTATTTACACTAAAGAAAAGGAGTTGATGCTTATCTGGCTTGTACTGTTCTTCCACCTCATGGGTTCACCGCAGCCCTACGAAACTGTCAAGTACGGGGGTCTGGTGGCTCAAAGTACCCCTTGGGATTGTGGTGCTGCGGCTGCAGCTTCTCTGTTCACCTTGGCCGGTCAGCACACAGAACCGAGGTTTGACGCCTATGAAGAAGGAAGTGGTGCGTCTTTGTCAAGTCTATGTCTCTACTTTGAAGCACGGGGGTGGAACACCGCCGCCTACAACCTCACCTGGGATCACATTCTACATTTCTTCGAACATTTTCCTAACCGTCCCCTCTTAGCTCACCGCTCGTTTGAGCAAGGGCACTATGTGGTCCTTCTAGGGATGGTTCAGGATTTCTTGGTGGTTGCAGATCCCGCCTCGGGAGTACGCGCTGTATCGCCCCAGACGTTTCTCGAGGACTTCAGCGGTGTCACGCTACACTTCCCCGATTTGCCGCCTCTATCCACGATTGAGAAGATTCTCCATTCCGTTGATCAGCGCTTACGTCTGTTGCGCCAATCTGTGGCAGAATTCTAAGGAGGGAACCAATGCGATACATTCGGATCATCAGTCTTGTTGTCTTTGCGCTCGTTACCAGTTGTGGATCTAGCCACGCGTCTTGGATGCTTGAGGGTCATGCCTGGAGTTCTCCCTACCAAGAAGGAGCCATTTACTTAAGTCAACTAACGGTAAAGCTTGAACCACGAAAAGAGGTGCAAGCCACCATTTCACTACCTATTCAATATACGCACGGGAGTAATTCAAAGGAACTCCATCTACTCTATCCTCGTATGGCACTGGCCTTCTCCATCCCCTTGGATGAGGTTTACTCAAGCGTCTTTAGGGCCAATTACGATTTGGAATCACGTAGCTTTCAGATGCACGGCGGACTCCATATGCTTTTTGATCCCCTCGCGATAGGGTGCGGCCTTTCTTATCGCGAGAAGACCCTCGTCCTGGATGGCACTGTCATTTTTGCAGTAAATGAAAGATGGGCCCTCGGGGCCCACCTTCAGTACACAAGGAATGCACGATTGACATATGAACTTCATCACACATCACGAAACGGAAAGAAGCGACAGTTTAGCTACAGCCACGTTCTTGACGGCTCCTTGCAGAGTCTGGGCGTCAAAATCGCTCTCTAAAGTTCCGTATCGGCCAGATTTTCGAGTTCGGTCAAGAACTCTTCAAAAACGGCCATAGCCTGTACGATCGGTTCTGGTTTGCTCATATCGACGCCCGCTTTACGCAGTTGGTTCACTGGATAGTCTGAACCACCGCTACCAAGAAACTCCCGATAGCGCTGTACTGCTGGAGCGCCTTCGTCTAAAATCTGTTGCGACAGGGAGATCGCCGCGGAGAAGCCTGTAGCATACTTGTAGACGTAGAAGGGGCGATAGAAGTGTGGAATTCTTGCCCACTCCATAGCGATGGCCTCGTCTACGACCATGTCTTCTCCATAATATTTCTTGTTAAGGTCATAATAGATGGCGGACAGTTTTTCGCTCGTTAGCGATTCGCCTGCCCCCACTTTACCATGTACGATCATCTCAAATTCTGCAAACATGGTTTGTCTGAAGACGGTACCTCTAAATTGCTCGAGGAAGTGGTTGATTAGGTAGGCTCGCTTTCGCGGCTCGGTCGTTGTCTTCAAGAGGTGATCCATCAGAAGAGCCTCGTTCAGTGTGGAGGCTACCTCGGCCACAAAGATCTTGTAGTGAGCATTAACGAACTCCTGGTCTTTATAAGAATAGAAAGAGTGCATGGCATGGCCTAACTCATGGGCCAGGGTGAACACATCATTCAAGGTTCCCTGATAATTGAGAAGAACATATGGATGGGTTCCGTAACATCCCCAAGAGTAAGCACCACTCGTTTTACCGCGGTTCTCCAACCAGTCAATCCAGCCGTCGGTAAAACTTGAATGCATATCGTCCAAGTATTCTTTTCCAAGAGGATGCAAGCCTGCCTGGACCATCTCAACGGCTTCATCACGTGAAAACTTCATGTCTTCATCGGCCACCATGGGCACATAAATGTCATACATGTGCAGTTCTTCGAGCCCCAACAGCTTCTTGCGCAGACGCACATAACGATGCATCAGAGGCAGGTGGTCGTGAATGGACGTGATGAGATTTGTGTAAACCTGCGGATCTACATTGTCTTCATGCAGAGCGGCTTCCAGCGACGACCCATATTTCCGAGCCTTGGAGAAGAAACGTTCCTTTTTCACTGCAGCAGTATAGGTTTCACCCAGGGTGTTCTTCCAGGCAGTATAGGTGTTGTACAACGCCTCGAAGGCACCTTGGCGTACATCACGATTCTGCGATTCGAGCAGTTGGCCATAGCGTCCATGCGTCAACTCAACCATTTCACCCGCATCGTTCTTGACCTCAGGGAACTTCAGATCAGCATCATTAAACATGTTGAAGATGTTGCGCGGTGCCTGGGCCATCTCCCCTGCCGATGCTAAGAGTTCTTCCAATTCAGCCGGAAGGGTATGCGCCTTCTTGCGCAAGATGTTTTCCAGGTAGTGTTCATAGACCTTTAGAGCAGGGATTTCCTCGATCCACTTTTTCACCATCTCTGGTTCTAGACTTAAAATTTCTGGTACAAAGAACGACTGCGCCGCGTTGAGTTCAGCCGCTACGGCCATGGCACTTCCGGCGTAACCCTGGTACAGAGAGTTGGCGTTGTCCTCGTCTTTTCTCATGAACGAATAGGTGATTACCTTATCCATCAGAAACGCAACCTCGTCAAGTAATTGCAGGGCTTTGAGCAGATTCTCACCCGAAGTAATGGTACCACGCAGATCAAGGATGCTTTGTTGACTTTCTTTGATCTTCTTCAGATCGGCCTCCCACTCCTCATTGGTGGAATAAATGTCCTCTAGGCGCCACTTTAGTTCCGATGCTATCTCGTCTCTCTTTTGAAGTTGTGCCATTCCGTCACTCCTTGCTAGTAATTGTCTCCCTATATTTTCTCCTCTTCCCAAAACTCTCCTCTATACACAGGCAAAAACAGGATCATGACCTTTTATGTGGAAATAGTACGTTGAGGTGAGGTTTAATGAGCAAGGAAGAGGTTTTCGCCCTAGATATTGGTACCCGAACTATTGCTGGATTAATCCTTGTTTCAAAGGATGAAGGATTTGATATCAGGGAAGCCCGCGTGCACCAACAACAACCTGGTGCCATGGCAGATGGACAAATCCATCAAATTAGTGCCGTGTCCGGAACGATAGCCAAAATCAAAGCGGAGCTAGAAGAGGCGTGTGGCATGCCTCTGACCAAAGCCGCGGTGGCAGCAGCAGGACGTTCCTTGCTGACCGAAACAGGAAGCAGTACTTTCGATCTCACGCCCAGCCAACGACTGACTGCTGACGAGGTTCGCGCCTTAGAGCTTGAGGCTGTCCGCGACGCGGTAGAGAAACTCTCCTTCGACAACACGGGAAGTGTTATGCACAGCTACCTGTGTGTTGGGTATAGCGTTGTTCAGTATTACTTGGACGGAGAGCCCATCGGTGCTCTGCAAGGTCACCAAGGTCGTCAAGCTCAGGCTGACATCATTGCCACGTTCTTGCCACGCATCGTAATCGATTCCTTAGGTACCGCACTTAGAGAAGCGGGATTAAGCATCGCGACCCTCACCCTTGAACCCATCGCCGCTATGCACGTTGTCGTACCACCGACCATGCGGATGCTCAACATTGCCCTAGTCGACGTCGGTGCTGGTACCTCTGACTTGGCCATCTCTGCCAACGGTACTGTCAAAGGATATGGCATGGTTGCCTATGCCGGCGATGCCATTACGAAGGGTTTGGCCGACCACTTCTTACTGGACTTTAAGGTGGCCGAGAAGGTTAAGGTCGAGCTCAAGCCCGATCAGATCTCAGAATGCAAGGACGTTTTCGGCAACACATTGCACCTGTCGTATGATGAAGTGCTGGCTGTAATGAGACCTCGCGTGGAGATCCTGGCCGAAAAGATAGCTGCAGAAGTGATCGAACTAAATGGCGGTTCTCCGAAGGGCGCTATCCTCATTGGTGGTGGCAGCCGGGTTCCGGGATTCGCCGAGCTCTTAGCCAAGCACTTGGAACTGCCGGACAACCTCGTGCGCATTCGCGACCGTAGCAGCCTTGAGATCGTTCATGGTCTGCCGCAGTTTAACGGTCCCGAAGTCATTACACCCATTGGCATCGGTTGTACCCATTTAGACAACCGATCCATGGAACTCATCCATGTTACCGTCAATGATCAGCATCTCCAGTTTTTGAACATGTCCTCTTCGAATGTGGGAGAAGCCCTTTTGCATGCGGGCTTAGTACCCGCGGAGCTGGTGGGACGACCTGGATCAGCCTATACAGTGGAACTCAACGGTCGGTACATCCCCCTACCCGGCACACTGGGTCAACCGGCGTTTATCGAGAAAAATGGAGAACCATGCGATTTGAGTTCTCCTCTCAGCGATGGGGACCATCTCTCGGTTCGACCTGGAGAACCAGGTGGTGAACCCCGAATCACGCTTGGAGAGTTTATCGACGAGCGAGCGCACTTCTTCTCGATCAGTTTTAACGGCACGCCCCTCGAGGTCAAACCTACTATCCTGGTCAACGGTCAAGAACGTTCCTGCGACTACATCTTACAGGATCGCGATGTGATCCGTTTAGAGACGCTCAGTGATTTCCGAGACCTCTTTCGGCATCTAGCGATTCCCCTTGAGCAGGAGGTTCCCTTCTACCTAAATGGTGAAAGCCAGGTCGCCGTGGAAGCTGTGGAACTCTATATCAATGGCACAAAAGAGTCGCTAAGAACGCCTCTTCGTTCTGGCTTGGAGGTTACATACTTCCGGAAGCCAAGCACGCTTGGCGAGCATCTCAAGAGGCCAACGGAGGAAATGCCGCCCATCACAGTCAATGTTAACGGAGAAAACGTCCAACTGACCCGTAAGGACCCAGTTCCTTTGGTGAATGGACAAGAAGTTACGTTTGACTATGTAATAAGACCCCATGATCGCATCGAGTATAACCCGGGATCAACTGGGGTCCTTGGTAAGTACATTGTAACCGATATCTTTCGTGATTATGAACCTGATGGGGACTTCGCCAAGCGAGGTGGACGAATTCTCGTCAACGGAGCCATCGCTGGATTCACGACCCCCATCAAAGATGGTGACAGTATAGAGTTTGTCCCCTATGGTGCAGAAATCGCAAACTCTTGAATACCAGAGGAATAAGGCGCTAGTTCGTAAAGTCCAAAGCAGATTACTGCCTGGTTATCCTGTAGGAAAAAGCCTTGGTCTTCATGGAACTGTTCTGCGGTGAACCCTTCGATAAAAAAGTTCTCTGGTTCTTCTGCGATGCGTGCATCAATGATCGCGGCCGCACGTGCCAACTCCTCATCACTGTCGAACAAATCGTCAAAGCTTATATGCTTTCCACAGGTGAGATCGACATTGATGTAGTCAAAGTAGGTCATGCCATGTGCACCACCGGTGAACATGTAGTTTACGACGGCAACACTGAGGATACCACCTTGGTTCAGTTTTACCTCAAAATCTACGATACCCTCATAGGGGAAGGGCCGATGCCCTTCCTCTATCTTCCAGGCTTCGCTCGCCATGTCCTTCAGTTCGTCAACAAACGTGTCAAGACGATCGCGTAGGTCCTTGTTGAACTCGGTCTGCCAAGTGGGACTGGCTACACCAACCAACTGGGGAACCCGCGCGGTGATCTCCAGCTCTGGTCCCCGATACTCATATACGTACTCATGAACAGCAACGGAGTTGGGGAAGCCTCCCGACATTCGGTGCCAATAAGAGTTTACTGCAGAAGCCTGCACGATCACACTGACCATAAGTAGCATAACCGCACACAGTATCGGCGTGAACCATGTTTTTCTCACAAGGCAACACCTCCTGGCGATGTTCTTCTTTCCTATTTAAAAAGGATCTCCGCTTCGGCCGTGGTTGGGTTCTTGCCCGTAATCGTTACGACCACTTTGTATTTGCCCTTATAGTTGTCCTCATAGTACTCGGTGAACTTCTCCTTCAACTCTTCCTTGTAATTCTCATCGCCCTCGTCTGCCGTTACTTCCAACTCATCAACGTCAAATTTCAACAGGTCCGTTAAGGAAATAGCTGGTACCTCCTCCTCTGTGATCTTCACACCTGGCACAATCGGCGTTGTCTTGCCAATTTCTACAGTCTTAGTATGTGGTTCGTCTTCGTCTCCATAGAAAGCCACAACCGCCTTTTCTATCGTATAGCTCAGACTAACGCCCGAGGTGCGAAGCTGTAACTTGATGCCGTCAATCATGAAATCATTTTCGAGAAGGCCCTCCGCCGTAATCTCGATCGGATTCGGGACAATCGCGACATTAATCTTTGGAGCTAGACACCCTGTCAGAAACACAGCAACAATAGCAACAGCAAAAAGTAAAGCAGATTTTTTCACAAATATTACCTCCTCATCTAGAATACTTTTCTTATTCACTTCTGGATCGCAATCGCCTGCAGCCTCCGCGAATTTTACATTCAAGAGGATTGGGGCCTCTTAAGTCGAAGTGACTCTCTTGTACATTCTCAGGGAAGGAACGATGGATGTGGCATTACTCATAGGTGCGCTAATTCTAGGGTTTGTGATGGCGAGGTTGAACGTACTGCCCACAACATGGAGCAAAGGTGTGAGGGTTATCGGTCTCCTCTCTCTGCTTGTGCTTCTGTTTGCGATGGGGCTTTCCCTGGGAACGAACAGCGATCTGATGACCGCCTTACCTACACTAGGGTTCAAGGCGCTCATTTTGAGCGTAGGCACTGTCTTTGGCAGCGTTTTTTTGGTGTGGTTAGTGACGCTTGTTAGGAGGCCAGCAAAGTGACCTTGCGAATCCTCAGCAGTCTAGCTCTGGGTATCCTTGCTGGACTCTTCTTATTGCCACAAAGCATTATAGGACTGATCGGACCTGTAGCGGACATCTCCTTGGCCATTCTGCTTTTCACCGTTGGCTTCGAGTTGGGTCAGGACGCAAAACTGGGACAAAAAATCAGGGACCTGCCCAAGGTGTACTTGACGGTCCCCTTTCTCATTGCTATAGGTTCTATCGTAGGCTCAATCATAGCCGGTGCCGCGATTCGCATGTCCATAGGAGATGCGTCCCTGGTGGGAGCTGGCTTTGGTTGGTACTCCCTATCGGCCGTGATTATTACGCAAAACTATGACGTAACGCTAGGAGCATTAGCTCTGCTAACCAACGTCTTTAGGGAAGTACTGGCCATGCTGTTGATTCCCACCATAGCCAAGCGAATCGGTTTCCTACCAGCCGTGGCACCGGGGGGAGCCACGACCATGGACGTAACACTACCTCTTGTCGCACAAAACACCGATGCCCAAACGACCTTGATCGCTTTCTACTCGGGCACAGTACTCTCCACGCTTGTCCCTATCGTCGTTCCTTTGATTATCGCGCTACTGCAACGTCTCGCCTAGCCTAAGGGCTCCAACGGTGGCACCCAGTCCCCCGAAAGGGGCTTGGAGAGACTTGGGATCGGACGAGCCCAGCGCACCGCATTTGTGATCACTTGTTGCACCTCTTTTTGATAGTAAATGGGATGCGTCTCATGACCGGGAGCAAAATAAAAGACCTTGCCGCGACCGCGGTTATAGCAGCACCCGCTGCGAAACACCTCTCCCCCCTGGTACCAACTGATGAACACAAGAGTGTCCGGCTCCGGTATATCAAACCGTTCCCCATACATTTCCGTTTGAGGAATCTCAAAATAGTGGTCGAGTCCCTGGGCGATGGGGTGCCCAGGCTCAATCACCCAAACACGTTCCTTCTCCCCGGCTTCGCGCCACCTGAGACTACAAGTCGTTCCCATGAGTTTTCTGAATATCTTCGAATAATGTCCCGAGTGAAGCACAATCAGGCCCATTCCTTCTAAAACACGCTGATACACTCTTTCTACCACAGCGTCTTCCACTTGATCATGGGCTTTATGACCCCACCAAATCAAGACATCGGTCTGTTCGAGGACATCCACGCTCAACCCATGTTCCTCTTGGCGCAGGGTGGCCAGACGAACCTCTATATCGTCTTCCTTTTCCAAGAACGAACCAATGGCGCCATGAATCCCTTTCGGATAAACAGAACCGATAGCGGCATCTTCTAGCTCGTGGAGGTACTCATTCCAAACTGTCACTCTAATCTTCTCATGCACAGCCATTCCCCTTTTCTAGATGGAAATGAACATTTGTCTGTTCCAAGAGCCACGGGATTAGTTCGGGCTCCGCATAAGCTCGGTTCCAGGAGTTGTGGCCTACGCCTGCATACTTCGTAAACCGCACGGGAGCATTGATACTCTCCAGGACCCTAACCAGCTGTTCCGATTGGCTTACGGGGACTACTTGATCATCGGCACCGTGAAATACCCAGATCGGAATGTCCTTTAGCACGGTCACTCTCTCCGGAAACCCTGTCAGAGGCATCGCTCCACCGCAAATGGGGACAAGTGCTGCAAACGCTCTAGGCTGACTGGCAGCCCAGTGCCAAGTTCCGTATCCACCCATGCTTAATCCTGTTAGATAGATTCTTTTGGTGTCTACAGGGTACGTTCTAAGGACTTCGTCCAAGAGACAATCCAAGGCCTCAAGGTTCCTGTCCCATGTAGTATCCTCAGGGCACTGTGGAGCCACCATTATGAAGGGGAACTGCTGCCCTTCCTGGACAAGGCGCACGAGTCCCTGCCGCGAAAGTGTGGTCAAGTCGGAACCGCGCTCACCCGCACCATGGAGAAAGAACACTAAAGGCCACTGTTTTACTCCCCCAGCTTCGAAGTCTTGGGGTAAGTACACCAAATAGGGTAACTTGAGACGTCTTGTAATGGTTGTTTCGAACACCTGCGAGATGAGACCCAATTGGCATCATCCTTTCTTGTCTACGCAAATGCGTTGGTGATCACTTCGTGTTTATGTGCAGATTTCCCTGTCAAAACGGCAGAAAGATAAGCTCCTGTGGCCGGAGCCAACGGTGAATCAATAATACGACACCGAGGGAAAAGTAGGCCTAGAAGGTGATGCACCCGGGATCGAATCGTCTGTGATCCCAGTAACACTTGGCCATACAAACCAATTACCGGATTAAACGTACGAACGTGGCTTGACATGGCGATCACCATCTGCACTAAATCATGGGCCCAATCATAGGCAAGTTCCAGGGCGGACAGACTTCCCTGGCTAACAAGGTGATCCAGGACATCGGTGAAGGTGCTCAGGCACTTCCCCAGACCAATTTGGGCCTTCATGTATTGAAGGTCCTTCATACATCGTTGAGGATGCAGACGCTCCATCCCATTTATTTTTTCATTCAAACGCATGACAGGACTCCAAGCCAGGCAGTCTTGCCTTATTTGATTCTGATTCCCTAAGGAATCCTCGTAGATCGCTTGAGCCGAGTGACCGCCGACCAAGAGCAAACGCTCCTGACTGCCATGCATTCCCAAGATAGAACTTGTGGCAAAGTCCTCCACCTTCACTTGGACTTCTTCGAGGATCCCAGATACTAAATCAGACACTCTCCATTCGCCGACGGTAAAATCCGCCTTATATGTAATGCAGGCACCAGCTAAGCTCGACCGTCTACCCCATCCCGGGATCTGGTTGACAAGATGTCTGAGACTAGCCCGTGCGTGTTCCCTTCCCCAATAGTGATGGTTCACAGAGCCTCCCATACCGGTGGCAAGAATCCTACCCGAAGAATTTCCAACAACAAAAGAAGCACAGTGACCATTGTCTGCTATTCCTAAAAAAAGTCTTCCCGCCATATGTATCGCCGAAGCAGTCGCACTTGACGACAGCTCAAATCTATCTAAGATTCTGTCAATTTCGCCCAAAAGTGCAGACTACTCTTGGCTTCCCCCTCCCCAAAAATTGTGCAACCTTTCACATTATACCATGAATCTCGAAGTTGGCAAAATCCGAGGAGGGATACTGCCCTTTGCGTCAGAGGTCGCCCTCCACACCAACATCGACTTGGTGCAGGAGTTCGCCGATGATGCTACTGGCCGTAGTACCGCGCAGTATACTCTCGGCTTTGAGAATAAGCCTATGGGCTAGCACCGACGTTGCCATGAACTTCACATCATCTGGCACTACATAATCGCGACTATCGAGAGCAGCTGCGGCCTGAGCAGCCCGAATAAGTGCAAGACTTCCCCGGGGCGATGCTCCTAGTTGGACCTGGGGGTGTTGGCGGGTGCTTCGCACGAGGTGCACTACGTAGTCACGTACCGATTCTTCCACATGGACCCTGGCTACAACCTCCTGCAGTTGAGCTACATGGTTGGGTTCGGTGACGGGTGCTAAAGCACTAATGGGATGCTCTTCCTGCAGCCGATGCAAGACCTCTTTTTCTTCCTCTGCCGTTGGATAACCAAGTTGCAGTACCAAGAAGAACCTGTCGAGTTGGGCTTCTGGCAAGGGAAATGTGCCTTCAAACTCGACTGGGTTTTGTGTCGCCACAACCATAAAGGGTTTCCTAAGGTCATAGGTTGCCCCATCCACCGTTACCTGACCTTCACCCATGGCCTCAAGTAGACTCGATTGGGTGCGGGGAGTTGCTCGGTTAATCTCATCAACCAAGACGATCTGCGCCATTATCGGACCCGGACGAAAAACAAAGTCCTCCTGTTTTTGATTATAGATGGAAAGGCCTGTCACATCCGAGGGAAGCAGATCGGGCGTGCACTGTATGCGGCAAAAACTTCCTCCGCAAGATGCAGCCAGAGATCGGGCCAACATAGTCTTGCCGACGCCGGGCACATCTTCTAATAGTACATGGCCGTCACTTAGCAGAGCAATGAGAAGTCTCTTCGTTACTGTCTCCTTACCTACCATTACCTTGGATATGTTTCGGATCATCTGCTCCCCAAACAGAGCAACATCACTTACGGAAAACTGTGGCATGGAGCTACTCCCCTTTCCATCTCTCGATCTCTTCAACAATTACAGCGCCGACTTCAAGGAGCTTGCCTTGGTCAGACTCACTCAGCTCTCGATCACTGTACCGTACCTTCTGATAGCCATCCAGAAACTCCTGCACAGCTCGTGCTACCTCGGGAAAATGTTCTTGTAGAGTCTTCCCATACTCCAGAGCAGTTTGCGATGGGGAAAATGCCAGCCCTTTCTTCTTTGCGACTTTGGCTATACGACGAAACATGGCTCGGACGCCCCTAGGCTTCCGCATACTTTCTGTGTGTTTCTTGCTCTTAGTCACTTCTCCCAATTCGGACACGTTAGGCAAACGCCCTAAGGGCCTAGGACCAACTCGAATATTGCGCATCATTCCAAGAAGTATGCGTAAGGACTCTCGCAATCCTAAGTACACTTGTGCCGCCAGCTTAGGCAATCCGCGCAGTTTCTCCAGTTCATGGCCCACAAGACGTAGTGCGACTAGACCGATTACCGATACCAGCAAAAAGGTCATCCCGGCGAAGACAATCAACGTAGCGAAAGCAAGAATAAAACCCCACGGTCCGAGGGCTACGTCCTCAGGGAAGAACCAAAATGGATCTTCTTCAAGGCGCGACGCTTTCTCATCACTTGTTATTGGAGGCATGGATACGGTCGGACCCTTCACAACAAAGTTTCGAAGCATGGTAGAAATCCGCGTGGCGGTCAGAGGCCAATAGTCAACAGGCGCCACGTTAATAAACAACACCAGTACAAGCAAAAGCACAGCCATGCCTTTGAGCCATGTTCGCGCCAAGGATGGATGCACATCGGCCTTAGCGTATCCCCAGAGTATCTGCAAGCGAAAGAGGTAAGCACCCCCTTGTAAGGCCAGACCACTAGCCACGGCTGCACTTCCTAAGAGCCGAAGATGCAATACATCCTCCCCATGTAGATCACCAATTTTGGCGTGGAAAGCCATGGCTAGAATCGCAATGACACCACCGTAACCAAAGAACCGCCGCCAGAAGTACTTCAGCGGTGCATGATCCGAGTCCAGACTGGCCAAAGACTCATACTCCCAGTTCACTGTTTGGGCCCCTTGATCACCCAAGTGATCGGCCACCCTTTCCATAAAGGAAAGTTGCGACCCGTAGCCTCTGGCCATAAGCCAACTGGAGACAACCCAAAAGCCATTTCGCAGAAATGGTTCTGCACTTCTTCCCGAAAGAAGATAGACCGGAACGAGCCATACCGCCAACTCAATTAGACGCCAGAGAGATGGTGTTCTGGGACCTAGGTAATACGTAGCGAAGTATGCGCTTTCTATTGCGCTCAATAAAATGAAGGGCCAGAGGCAGAATGGAACCGATAGTGCAGGGAAAAGTAAGCCTAGATACTTAGTTCCTAAGCCAATTATGGAAAATGTAAAGATTGCTGCGAGGGCAGGCAACAGCGCCTTCATCTTCATGGCAGAATCGCCCCCTCACGGGTAACAGAGAAGACTCGCAGAGCTGAGTTAAGAGGACTTTGTAGTAGTTCACGGTGCTGTACATCGCCGACAACGAAAACTTGTACTTGCCTCCCCCTTCGCACATAGTCCCACGCTCGCTCCACAATCTCGGGAGTATCTCTCGGTACCACCCAAAGCAAAATGGCCGCGCCTTCGAGTTGATGCCCACATTCGGTGAGAAGGGTCGAAAAGTCGCTTCCATCCTGTGCTTTGACCCCTGCTAGAACCGTCAAGACTTGCCTTAACTGTGCTGTTCCCTGGCGAGGGGGAATCCGAACCACACCCTCTCCGCTCGACACATCTAGATCGCCTGGCAGGTATTCATTCAGGACCGCGTTGGCCGCCAAACCACAAGCCTCTCCGCGTTGGATGAGATGATGGACCAAGGACGCGGCCGTCGTAATGGCTAACTCCGTTTCCACATGAAACTTGGATGTCTGGTAATCCTGCTTGTACAGATCCAAAAAGAGCATGCATGTGGCCGTCACGGTGTGCTCAAACTGTTTCACTTGCAGGGTCTTGGTTCGTGCGGTTGCCGGCCAGTGGATGCTGCGCAATTGATCCCCTTCCTGGTACCGCCTCAATCCCGCAAGGCGCGTAGGATCGGGGTTGATCTGCTGTATCGCTTTAAAGTTCCCGAAGGAAAACCTTGCAGGTAAAGATAAGTCGCTGAGCTGGTGAATGGCGGGAAAAACGACAACGATATTCCCTTTCTCCACCAAATACTTTTGAGTGCGCACACCGAAGGGGTCTCCAACGCAGACATCCAGTGGTCCAAGGCGATAAACGCCTCTCTCGCGGGCCATGATCTCGAAGTTCACCTCATGGGATCCATGGGGCGGTAGCGCAAATACTGGCTTTTGGGGATGGTTGCCGAACACAAGACTACTGGGAATCCGATGAATAATCGAGATCCAGACCAAGGGCATAAAGGTCGGATTTGTCACCTCAAGAGCCAAAGCACTTCGATCGCCTGGAAACAGATAATATTCTTGGGCAGAACGTTCAATCCTCAGCTTTTGTGCAGCCTTTTCCTGCCAAAGTGGAAAGCGGAAAAATAAGATGATGCCCAAGTAGGCCATGCTATAGGCGGGACGCGTTTCCCACAAAAAGGCAACGCCCACGAACAACCATATTAGAGTCCTCCACAGCGTCACGTCGATCCCACCTTCCTCAGCTATTCTTCGAGTTTTCCCCGGCAAATCCTGTTGATTTTCCGGTCGAGTTCGGTATACTGAGGACAGTCCCACTTCTACATGTTGAAAGGTGATGCTCATGAGTTGGGAACTAATATCTATGCCGCTTATTGCAGCGATTATCGGTTGGGGCACGAATGTGATCGCCATACGTATGCTTTTTTGGCCCAGAGAGCCCATTCGGATTTTTGGCCTGGAACTGTTGGGTGTGTTACCGAAGCGGAAACGCGATATAGCCCAGAGCATTGGGGACGTCCTTAACGACGACCTACTCCCCACCGAGGAGCTTGTTGCCGCAGTAAACACGCCGGAGAACCGGGAGCGGGTCACGGACATCATAACGAATAACTTGGAGGCAAAGATCCAGCGTCTTCTGCCGCGGTTCATTATGGAGCATGCTGAAGAGAAAATCAGGCGCCACTTGGGCGAGCTCGTAGGTTCCGAAATCGAAGACCTTTTTGCACAATTAGGGGACACATTAGGTCAAGAAATGAAGGATAAGAAGTTCCTGGGCCAGCTCGTAGAGTCCAAGATCAACTCCTTCGATCTGGTGCATTTGGAGAAACTGGTGCTCAAAGTGGCCAAGAATGAGCTCCGCTATATTGAGGTGTTTGGTGCCGTGATCGGTTTAGTGATTGGCCTAGTGCAGATACTCCTTGTTACCATGTTTTAAGTAGAAAACCCCCGATAACGGGGGTTTTGCGCGTCTTACTTCTTGATAAAGATCTGCGTAACGTGATAGCTTGTCCCTTGTTTAACGATACCGACACCAATGTGTGTGTAACCAGAGTGCAAGATATTGGCCCTGTGGCCGTCACTGTTCATGAACAAGGGATGGGCCCTTGAGACACTGCCTGTCCGCGCAATGTTCTCACCGGCGCGAGAGTAGCTGACACCTGCGCGATCTAGCATCGTATACACAGTGCCGAGCGTAGGAGAGACATGAGAGAAGTAGTTGTTAACCGCCATATCATGGCTCTTCTGCTTTGCGAGTGCCACCAGTTGGTAATCGATCTGTAAGGCCTTCAAGCCATTCTTTACGCGTTCCTGATTCACCTGGTTGATTAGACTTTGCTCATCACTTGTGAGGCTTGCATTGGGCAAGGGCACTTTGGAACCTGGGTTGCTAGGTTGCGTCGGAAGTATCGGAGTACTTGGATTAGGATTGGGATTGGGGTTCGGGTTCGGCTGAGGATTTGGCTTCGGCTGCGGATTTGGCCAGCTTGGTTGGCTCCATACAGGGGGTTGTTGGATACTTGGAGCAGTCGGTGCCCACCATCCCCAGGAAGCCTCTGTTACCGGAGCAGCAAGTAGTACACATACCAGGACAAACAAGAGTATTCGTTTCAAGCTGATTTCCTCCTAGAGTATTATAATTGACTAGGTCCTATTATAACAGGAATGGGAAACCAGCTTGAAATGTAAATTATGGCATTCTCCGACGTGCCTCCTCGACAATCTTCTTCACAGAAAAGTCACCCTTGAAGACAACCTCGTCATCGATGATCACAAGCGGTTGAGGATTTTCGCCTTTCCAGGGTTTGCCTTGAACATCCGGACTTCTAGAATTCACGAGACGAACGGTCACTTCCGGACCAAAGATCTTCTTGACGGCGCGCTTAAGGTACAGTACAGCTTCTCCCAGAAGCATTTGCTTCCTTCAACCACCGCAAGAGGATAGAATCGAATTAGCGTTTCCGTAGACAAGAATCTTCACGTCCAGCCCCCCAGTATTCTGGTATGGACTAGTATATGCATTATCCACGCCCCAGGACCCTCTGCAGGAAGGTACGCGGTTTGACTTTTTGCATATCCTCCAAGTCCCTAAGACGCGACTGTATCCGTGCAAGGCCCTGTTCTGTCTGGGCGACACTATCCTGCCAGAGTTTTCTTCCTTGCTCTTGGTTTTGCTGCAGATTGAGCAAGCGTCGTTCCAAACGCTCAACGCGTGTTACGAGAGGCGACAAATCAACTGGTTCTGGGAGTCTGAAATCCCTTTTCCAGCGTTCCATCTCTTCTCTAACCTTTTCCCATTCCTGAAGGGTGCGAAAAGCATGTTCAATGAAAGCCGCCTGCAACTTGGCCTCCTCACTCTCTCGCTTAGTTTGGGCCCTTTCCGTATGTACTGGTACTGGTACTGGTTCAGGTTCAGACTGTGGCTCGACCTCAGGAACTTGAGACGGTGCTTCTTGGGGTTCCAATACATGTTTCAGCGTGTCTTCTGATCCATCTTCCGGTGCTTCTTCCAGCACATCTTCCTTCGTTTCATAAACCGCAATGGTGTGGGGACCTTGAACGACCCAGGCGTAATCATAATCCGCTCGCTCTACTACTCTGGAGTCAGACCAATTGTCAAACGCTGCCTCATAGAAATTACTTTCTTCACCCCATAGGACCTTCCATTGGCCTTGCTGAAACGAGAACCCTACATTCGATACATGACCTTCTCCAGAGGAAACTTGCGTGATGGGAGACCAATGCTGCTGCTTGTGGCGAACTCTTAGGATCGTCTTCTTGCGCTCTTCCTGCCAAAACAAGTAGAGGTTCTCCGCGGTGGGTATGAACTGGGGATAACTGCACTGTTCCTCAGAGAAGACTACCGCCCCACTCCACACACGGTTCTCCAAGTCGTGTACTCTGTAAAACAGGTGTTGATCATTATGCCCGCAGTAGACTAGATGCAAGTAACCATCACTGTGCGAACTTGCACTAAAACTGGAACGTTCAGCAAAAACGTTGATCGACACCGTCTGAGGTGTACCCCACTTATCGCTAAACGTCTGGTGGCGAAGCTGCGCACCATGTCCGATCGACTGCTTAACAAAGTAGAATAGATGACTGTTTCCCGCCTCATCGTTGATGAGTCGACCTCCACCCCCGTACGGAAGTCCAAGCTCAACACGTTCACTCTGCAAGTCCTCGGAACCACTAAAAAACCATGCGTACGTCTTGCCTAAAAATCCCACAATGCGAACTTCATCATCGTGCACAGCTACTGCAACATCCTCCACATTCTCCTGTAACACCCTTGCCTTTCCCTGCATAGAGTGGATTACCAGGGAACCATCGCGAAGCTCCACACTACTGTATTTTGGATGCCTGATCTTTATTAACAAGGCGACACCTCCTCACAACTAAGTTATGCAGGAGCCTGGACATTCAGACATTTTCTTGTGAGCTACGCACCCCATGTTACGGTGAGCATAGTATGGTTTAGAGAAAGGAGGGTTAAGTATGAACTGTGATTATGAACCCGATTTCCAACGGGAGGTTATTTACGTCAATAAGGTCTACAACGAATGCTCCATTATTGACTGTCCTACCTATCGGATTCCCATTCCGCCAACTTTCCCGTTAGCAGTCAACATTGTTGATTGCGCTATTACTGACATTGTCGCCGAAGGTGTGATCGTCGGAAATAACGAGATCGACATCGTGGTCAACTTTGTCATGAACGTGGAGTACGATAGCAATGGAGCTAGTCAATTCATCCAACAAACAGCCCAATACCGTCGTCGTGGGGTCCGTTTGGAGGGTGCCGTCCCCGGTATGAATGTTGTGATTCTGCCCCTGGTCCGCTGCTTATCTTGCAGGGCTGTTGATGGAGGAACAGTCATTGAGTGCGATGTGGGTATCTACCTAGTGTTGAAAGCCGTCGCTCTGGTTCAATTGGAGGTCATGGGTCGTTTTGCCCCCGAACCACCAGAATGTGAGCAGGTGTCTCCCATTGGTTGCGCAGAATGGTTCGAGCTGGCGGAGTCTGGTGCGTTCTGGCCTCCATTCCCACCACAGCCACAAAGAGAGCATCGGTAAGGAAAGCCCAAGTCCAGCGTTTCGCTGGATTTGGCTTTAGCGGGCGTGGGGACAACCTTAGAAAGGGCGGTTCAAGTTGCGAATCATAATCACGACACGCTTTTATCGAAACGGTCAAACAACGCATGTAACCGATCTTTGCACTGAACTTATGCGTCAGGGGCATCAAGTGCTCCTCATCATGACTGACCTCCACGATCCCACGTACTCCCGCTGGTTGCGCAAAGCCCGAATCTCTTTCATTACAACCTCGAACCAGGCCAAAGCGGTACGGTACTGCAGCAAGTGGTTCGCCGGTCCTCACATCATTCACAACCATTCATCCCACACCATGGCCCTGGCCAAGACTCTAAGTAGCCAATTGCATATCCCTACTATCACTACAGTACACTATCTGGACTTTGAACTCATGAGGAGCCTTCCGAGCCAAGACGCGGTGATTCTGATCAGCGATGAGATGGAGGAAGTTCTCGGTACCTTCGGAACTCCCACGTATGTCGTTGAGAACGGCGTTCCCTTACCCCTCCTCCACAGAAAAGCATGGCGCCAGCAGGCTCTATTCCTGGCTCAAGTAACACCCGACAAAGAGGACAACTTTCGGCGCATGACGGAATGTCTTCTATCCTGGGACTGGAACGTCCATAGTGCAGGTAATTGGAAGCATAAAGGAGTTGTGCAATATGGATGGGTTAATCGGATCTACCCCCTGCTTGCACAAAGCGATTTGGTCCTTGGAACCGGCCGAGCAGTTCGGGAAGCCATGATTGCGGGCAAGCCAGCGTGGGTTCTAGGCACCTATTCCGACGGTTTGGTAACCAGTTCCAATGTGGAGCACCTTCGAAAGACGAACTTCAGTGGCCGTTCCAGCAAACAGAGGTTTGAAGCGAGTGATGCTGCACTACACCTAAAAAATCCTGTACCAAGCATTCTCCAAGCCTTGGGCTCGTGGGGCCGAAGGTATGCGGAACAACACTTTTCTATTGAAGACATGACGAGGAAACTCATAGCGATCTATGAAGAGTGTATCTCGAAATGTTCCAGAGATACAGTACGGTAAAACAGGAATATGGAGGTAAATGTCTAAAGTAACAGTGAACGGAAGGGGGACTTTGCATGAAACTTGTCATCACAGTGGTTGAAGACAATGACGTAGCTTTCCTGATGGAAGCTCTGATAGATAAAGGGTTTCAGGCCACCAGACTAGCCAGTACGGGAGGGTTTTTACTCCAAGGAAACACCACTCTCTTAATTGGAGTTCAAGACGCTCAAGTAGAAGAAGTCATCAGCGTCATCCGTGCCACATGTGCACCGCGCAAGAAGATTATTCCGCAAATGACACCTGAGCTACCAACGGCCATTGGGGTGCCCGTTGAAATCGAAGCAGGAGGCGCTATAGTCTTTGTTATCGACGTTGATCAGTTCTGGAAGTTATAGGTTGAATAGCCAGAACACTAAGACAAGGCTGTTCACAATAGAATGAGCCAAGAAAGGAACGAAGAGATTTTTCGAGCGTATGAAGAGAACTCCAAGTAGGATCCCTGCAATTAAGACGGGGACGAATTGAAGGACATAGAAATGTAGGAGTGCAAAAATGAGGGCCGCGAAGAACACCGCTCGTTTGGCCCCATAGCGTTCCTTCCATAAATCGACCAGCAAGCCCCTGAAGAAAAGTTCCTCGCCAAGAGGTGCACCTACAGTAAGAAGGAGCACCATGCCGAAGAAGATCAGGGGTTTATTGCTTGTCAACAGGGCTGCTGCACTTGAACGTTCCTGCAAGATCAGGCTCTGGACAAGATCGTAATCGAGTATCTGCATGGCGATCCATACGCAGACCATGCCCAGGATCGTGTTGATTATGTACAGACCCACTCCGCTCAGGATTCCAGAGATCCAGTCTTTTCTTTTTGGACGGCTATACATCGCTCTGGGCGATGCCCCTTTGATACCTCCTACAATGAAGAGAAGCTGCTGTACGGACAGCAAGATGAGCCGGTTTTCTTCGGTCGGAGGGAGAAACCGAGCAAAAATGCCCATGACGAACACAGATACCAGCACAAAGGACACCCAAGAAGCCCGTCGATCCATCTTACTCTAGCCTCCCTCCTAGATGAAAGGAGCGCACCCGCGCCCCTGTTAACATCACCGTCTTTGCTCGATTTGTCCAGCAAATCTCTCTGTATTGTACACTCCGTAGGCCGGCGTGCGTGTCAGAACTTCCCACCAATAACGATATGCCTCACCATGTAGTACATTCCAATAAAACGTCATATCTGAATAGCCTATGGTAATCCCCTCCTTTATACCACTTGTACGCTCGAAAAAGGAGATCTGCCATAGTCCACGTTTCCTAAATTCGATAGTTCGGCGCCTCTTTGGTAATCTGGACATGATGAGGATGGCTCTCCTGTGTTCCCGCAGGAGTAATCCTCATAAAACGACTATTTGAGTAGAGGCGCTTTAGGTCAGGAGCCCCACAATAACCCATACCGGCTCTCAAACCGCCAATCAGTTGAAACACCGCATCTGAAAGGGATCCTTTGTAAGGTACGCGCCCTTCAATACCTTCAGGAACCAGTTTGTTAGCATCACTCTGGAAGTAACGATCCTTACTCCCCGACTTCATGGCCCCTAGGGAGCCCATCCCGCGATAGACCTTGTAGCTGCGCCCCTGGTAGATTTCGGTCTCGCCGGGGCTCTCTTCTGTACCTGCGAGCAGGCTACCGAGCATGACTGTTTGTCCTCCAGCGGCAAGAGCCTTCACGATGTCACCAGAATAGCGAATGCCGCCGTCAGCAATGATCGGAACTCCATGTTCCATGGCTACTTGCGCGCAATCCCAGATGGCCGTCAGTTGAGGAACCCCGACACCGGCCACAACTCGCGTGGTGCAAATCGAGCCAGGGCCAATTCCTACTTTAACCGCATCCGCTCCAGCTTCGATGAGAGCCTGTGTGGCAGCACCCGTAGCCACGTTGCCTGCGACGATTTCCACCCGTTGGCCGAAACGTTCCTTCAGCTCCGCCACAACATTCAGTACACCCCTTGAGTGTCCATGGGCCGTGTCGATAACCAGAGCATCAACTCCTGCGTCCACCAACGCAGTGCTGCGTTCAATGCGATCCGGACCCACGCCGACAGCCGCAGCAACAACGAGACGTCCGCCCTCATCCTTGGCCGAATCCGGATATTGTCGCGCCTTTTCAATGTCTTTGATGGTAATTAAACCTTTTAGAGTATAGTTGTCGTCAACGAGGGGAAGCTTCTCAATGCGATACTTGTGCAGAATTGACTTGGCCTGCTCCAACGTAGTATTTACGGGCGCAGTAATCAAGTTTTCCTTGGTCATTACGTTGCCAATAGGTTGGTCGACATTATCCTCGAAAACCAAGTCCCGGTTGGTCAGAATTCCCACGAGCTTACGTTCCTTGTCCACGATCGGCACCCCCGAAATACGGTAACGTGCCATCAGAGCCAATGCGTCGCTGATTAGGTGCTGAGGACTGAGAAAAATCGGATCGACAATGACCCCACTCTCAGAGCGTTTCACACGATCGACTTCACCGGCCTGCTCGTAAATGGAGAGATTCTTGTGGATGACCCCTATACCACCTTCTCTGGCCATGGCAATGGCCATGCGAGACTCGGTAACGGTATCCATACCCGCACTCACGAGCGGTATGTTGAGACGAATTTTCCTGGTAAACCAAGTTGAGGTTTGAACATCGGATGGCAACACCTCTGAAGCCATGGGCACCAACAACACATCATCAAACGTTAATCCTTCGCGCCCAAATTTCTCGTGAAAATCCACTTCACGGCCCCCTCTTTGTCTAGAACACACCGTTCATTTTGTGGATATTTTATCATAACCGGAGTAAATAGCAACCAAAAGAGGGGAAAAAAAGCAGGAAACCTGAAAGCTGATTAGAATTAGCATCATGTGTAGGAGTTAGTATAGGAGGTATTGAAAGATGGATATTCGTAGAGTTGCAGTACTGGGCGCAGGTCGGCTTGGTCGCGGCATAGCCGAAGCAGCAGCCAGCAAAGGCTATGATGTAGTACTTTTTTCGCAAGGAGCCGGCGGCAAAGATGCGGTGTCGCGTATCGAGAAGAGTCTAGATCGTAAGCTCGCTAAATGGGGCATCACAGAGTCCGAAAAAAGACTCGTTTTAGGCCGCATTAGTTACACCCAAGACCTCAAGGAGTTGAGCAAGGTGGACTTGTTCATCGAAGCGACATTGGATCACATGCACATTAAGAAGGAGCTCTTGCGCGCAGCTGATCAATATTGCCGTCCAGAGGTGGTATTCATCTCGGCCAGCGCCACCATGAGAGTGTCAGATTTGGCTCGAGAAATTAACCGTAGCGACATGCTGGTTGGATTGCACTTTATTCCCCCTGTTACCCAGGTTGCTGTGGCGGAACTCGTAAGAGGAGAAAAAACAAGTGATCTGGCTGTAGAAACAGCTAAGACATTTGCAGCTCGGCTAGGGAAAGAAGCTGTGGAAATTGAGGAAAGCCGCGGTCTGGTCAATCCTCGCGCTTTAGTTGTCATGATCAACGAAGCCGCTTACATAGTAGATGAAGGCGTCTGCGATGAATACGCCGCTGAGCGAATCCTGAAAGAAAGTTGGGGCATGAAACAAGGTCCTCTGGAGATGGCGGACCGTCTAGGCCTCGACTTGGTGCTAAATTGGATGGAGCAATTGCAGGATACCTTTGGTCATCGTTACGCACCCTGCCCACTTCTCAGACGTTATGTCCGTGAGGGAAGGCTTGGAGTTAAGACTCGACTAGGTTTTCTTGCATATTCCGAAGATGATGCCCTCTTGACTGAGGACGAAGGCGACAAGGAGGATTAATCATGAACATTTTTGTATTGAACTGCGGTTCTTCTTCTTTGAAATACAAGTTATATGCGATGGAAAATGAGCAGGTTCTGGCTGAAGGCCGAGTGGAGCGTATTGGGCAAGAAAACGCAATCATCACTCACCAGTCGCAAGGAAAGGAAAAAGTATCCAAAACCATGCCCATCCTAGAACACACCGTAGCCATTCGGGAGTGTCTGAACCTCTTAACAGACCCCCAACAGGGAGTCATCAAGAATGTTAGTGAGATCGACGCAGTTGGCCATAGGGTTGTACATGGAGGGGAGTCCTTCTCTGATTCCGTGCTTATCGATGATCGCACGAAGGAGATCCTCGATTCCCTGGCTGAACTTGCACCTCTCCACAATCCCGCAAACGTGATGGGAATCAGAGCAGCAGAGAAGATCATGCCGAAGACTCCACAGGTTGCAGTCTTTGATACAGCCTTCCATTCAACAATGCCATCCCATGCTTACCTTTATGCCATTCCTTACACTATCTATCAACGTCATAAGGTGAGACGTTATGGGTTCCACGGAACGAGCCACAAGTATGTATCGCAACGTGCAGCAGAATTGATGGGCAGAGATATCGCCGATTTGAAGATTATATCCTGTCACCTTGGTAATGGTGCGAGCATTGCCGCCATCGCTGGAGGCAAATCCGTTGACACCTCCATGGGCTTTACTCCCCTTGAAGGTCTGATGATGGGTACACGTAGTGGCGACATTGATCCCGGGGCCATTTTCTACATCATGAGAAAAGAGGGCCTGACACTCCATGAAATCGACTCTATGCTTAACAAGCACTCTGGTCTGTTTGGCATTGCAGGTGTCAGTGACATGCGGGACATTGAGAAGGGCATTGAAGAAGATGACAAGTTGTGCAAATTAGCCTTTGATATCTACGAATACCGCATCCGAAAGTACATTGGCTCTTACATCGCTGCTATGAACGGTGTAGACGCCATTGTGTTCACAGCAGGTATCGGTGAAAACACCCCGGCTTTGCGAAGCCAACTCGTAGCTAATCTGCCTTATCTGGGCATTAGCATCAACGAGGAAAATAACAGGAAGCGTGGAGAGGACATCGAAATTTCCACACCCGATTCAAAAGTGAAGGTTTTTGTGATTCCCACAGATGAAGAACTTGTCATTGCCAGAGATACAGCCGATATCGTTTCCTAAAAAAAAAAGAGGTGCCCCAGGCACCTCTTAATTTGTAAAACGATGGCTACCAATTGTGACTTTGGTAGGACGGCTGTGCATGAATCGATCCGACGATTGACGAGGGTTAAAGAAGAACAGTGCTCCTCCAGTCGGATCATGACCATTCAGCGCTTCTAAAGCGGCCTTGCGAGCGCTCTCGTTAGGCGTCATGTAAAAACTGCCGTTCTGAATGGGTTGAAACGCATTGCGTTGAAACAATACGCCTCGCAGGGTGTTGGGGAACTGCGGACTCAGCATCCTGTTGATAATTACAGCTCCAACTGCAACCTGCCCAATGTACGGTTCACCTCTAGCTTCGGCATGAATCATCTGTGCCAGCCACTCAACTTCTTGCGCACTCATCTTGACTCCCGCAGGATAGTACTTGATGAGGTCCAACGGTACTACCAGACGCTGACCGACCCTGATCACATCGGATTCTAGATCATTGAGTCGCTGCAACTCCTCTACAGTAATACCATAAGTGGAAGCTATCCAATACAAACTGTCTCCCGGTTCAACTTGATACACGGTTACAGACTTATATTGGGCAGGAGATGTCTCGATTAGCTCCGAAGAGGCTTCATTGGAGACTATATCTTGAGAGACCATGCTAGGCATGTCCCCCTGTTGAGCTGCACTATTGGTAAACCCGCCAATCATGGAAATCTGGAAAAGTAGCAGGACAGCTACGGTCAGATAGCTGAAGTTTACTACATTCTCCTTCTTCTGACGTGGTTGTTCAATCATTTACAGACCTCTTTCTAAGAATGATTGTCATGTAATTATACTAATAAAATGTTGCAGTGTCAATTTTTAGCACCCTAGAGACCGATCATTGCAAATGCCCTCCAGACATTATATACTAAAAAAGTAAGCGAAAGGAGGTTTGCCGGTGAACTTCTTACGAGAACTTTTGACCCCTCGACGAGTAATCGCAGTTGTTCTACTTGTGATCGTTTTGGTCTTCTTCTCCAGACAGCTGGCCACTACCCTTTTGCCTTTTATTATTGGTGTCGCGTTCTCTATTGTTCTAGAACCCATCATTTCTCTCCTGGAGAAACGCGTGAGGTTGCCCAGGGGTATTGCTGTCTTTGCCACCCTGATTACAGCAGGTGCCCTAGCGGCCTATGGCGTGTTTATGATCATCAGTCAGATCATTGGTGAATTAATGGAGCTAGCTTCATTATTGCCCGAATATCGGGAAACTATTACCAATTTGACCACAGATTTCCTACAACAAGTGGAACTACTCAACGAGAACCTTCCGGCGGTCGTCAGTCTGAACATTCAGCTCAGCGTGCAGGAGTTTCTCTTTACACTCGAGGAAGGAACCAAAGATCTTATCAGCCGCGTCCTGGCAACATTCTCTGGTCTTCCATCCTTTATCTTGGTAAGTGTCATTAGTCTCGTTACGACGTACTTCATAGCTAGGGACAAGGATCGCATCATCGACGTGTTTATGCAATTTGTTCCGCCACGGGCTCGAGATCGTGCCGGGAAGTTTCGAGAAGCTGTGACCGTAGATCTGCTTGGGTACATAAAGGGTCGCGTCGTCATGCTGTTGGTTTCCACTATGATCGCCGGTGTTGGTCTTTTCCTCATTGATGTACGGTATTGGATATTGTTAGCCATCGTCATTGGCGTACTAGACCAAATACCGATCGTAGGCCCGGGAATCGTTTTCACCCCGTGGGTAGCCATGAGCGTCATTGCTGCTGATATTGATCGAGCGGTCTATCTGACCATCCTCTACTTCATCATTTTTGCCTTTCATAACTTTGCAGAGCCCAAGATCATGGGTGATTCGGTAGGGTTGCATCCACTGATTATGATTCTAGCCATTTATGGAGGCGTTGTCTTCTTCGGTGTCATGGGCATCCTTATCGGACCAGTTGTGGCCATTTTGATTCGTGCCACGACGGTTTCTGGGTTGCTTAAATGGCCCCTCTATAATGATGAGTCATAGAGTCCACAAACACAAAAAGAGGTCCCTGGATAAAAGGGGCCTTTTTCTATTACACTAATGGAACAACGAGTACGAAAACAAGGAGATGCGATCGTGCCGTCCGTTCCCTTTAGTGTCACACTGCTGACATTTATCACCATCTTCATCTTCCTCGGTCTAGGAGAGCGAGTCCTTGACAACATGCGCTTGACCGATGCGACTGCGATCCTAATTCTACTGCTCATGATTGGTGGGCACTTTTTGCCTACGCTCTCTGTCAGCCCAACCCTTCGGGTAAATTTGGGTGGATTGATTCCCATTGGAGTCGTGTTCTACCTGCTCTTCACAACCTCCCGAGTCGAGCAAAAGAGAGCAGTGTTCATCAGCATACTAACTGCACTTATGATTTTCCTCTCTGACAAACTTCTGCCCATACAACCAGGTGTGTTGGATCCTGTGTTCAGCGGAGGGATCTTTGCTGGCATTCTCTCCAATCTTCTCAGTCGTTCGAGACGAAGTGCCTTTATTGCTGGACTACTCGGTGTCATTCTTGTCGATCTGGCCAATGTTGTACAGCTGTGGTTCGCAAAAATCGCACAACCCATAACACTAGGTGGCGGCGGTCTCTTCTCTAGTATGGTGATCAGCGCCTTCTTGGCCGTAATTATTGCAGAGATCATCGGAGAGGTACGAGAGAAAATGCATCTAGGTGGCGATCAGCATGAGGAATAGAATCGTGATTCTCCTTCTAGTCCTGCTTGTCGCGAGCCCCGTCTTCGCCAATGACGAGATTTGGGGTGAGCATCTCCCCACGGGCCAGTATTACACGATGGTTGACCCCGATGGAAAAATCCTTTTGGAGACCGGCCGCAAGATTTACCTTCAAGATGAGTATTTGACGACAGATAACCTGCTCTTTGAAGTCGTAGAAGTCGATGAGGAGGCTAGACTGGCACGAACTAGGCTGGTCGAAGAAGTTAAGCCGGAGGTTTTCCCTTGGAGCACTCTGCGCGAAGAACTCGGTCTTTCCGTTATTGAAGCAGCCGAGCAAGGAGCAAGAGGTAAAATCGCTATCTACCACACGCACAATGCAGAGAGCTACGTGCCTACCGACGGCACCGATAGCATTTATGGCAAAGGCGGAATTCACAAAGTAGGAAAAGCCTTTGCTGATAGTCTGCGCGAGCGGGGTATTGAGGTAGATTACTCAGAGAAACTTCATCTTCCCCATGATCGAGGTGCCTATCGCCGTTCTAGAGAGACGGTTTTGGAACTCCTTTCGGGAAGTCCCGATGCCATTTTCGACGTGCATCGCGATGCAGCCCCGCGATCGGCGTATGCAATTGAGTTGGAGGACGAATGGATGACGCAGGTGCATTTTGTAGTTGGGAGGCAAAACCAAAACCTCGGAGTAAACCGCAAGTATGCACAGTCTCTCAAAGCCATTGCCGATGAGCTGTACCCTGGACTGGTAAAAGGTATATTCTATGGACGAGGAAACTACAACCAGGACTTAAGTCCCCTCAGCCTTCTCCTTGAGGCTGGAGCACACACAAACAGTCGTCCTGCAGCCGAAAAAGGGATCAACCTCTTTGCCGAAGTCGTCGATCACTACTTCTACGGCCCAGTAGCCGAAGCAGCTGGTCGTGAGCAAAGTGGCATAGCAAGACGCAGTATTCTCGGAGTCCTGGGTTTCACCCTTGTGCTGTCTACCGTTGTCTATGTCCTCAATGCAGGAGGGTTCAAACCGGCTTTGGAACGCGCTACAGCCCTACTACAGCGCCGTAGAATCAAATGAGGGCAACGGATGCTCTGTCCGCCTTCGCTCCGTAAACGTGCAGTAGCGGCTATGACCCAAAGACCTAGCTACATTCACAGCTTCTTTCCAGCGGTCGCCCACATCTTCAGGATTGTGAGCATCCGACGCAAAGGTAATGGGAATGCCAAGCCTTGCTGCACCTTTAATTAGGCTAGGGTGGGGATAGATCTCGCCAACAAGCTTGCGCATACCGGCGGTGCTTACCTCAATGACCAGATCACTTTGGGCAATCAATTGTAGGACTTCTGTCCATTCGCCACCCAAGTCTGCTTGCGCCTTATGACCGAACACCTTTATAACATCAAGATGCGCTAGAACATCAAAAAGACCCGACTGTGCCATGCTCTTCACTCGATCGATATAGGCCAGATAGACCTTATCTACGTCTTTTCCTGGCCAACCCATGGTGGGTTTGATGTCAAAAGACCAAGAGTCCAAGAAATGCACAGACCCCAGGACAAAGTCAAACCGGTATTCATCAAGCAACGCCTCGATTTCCCTCTCCTTGCCCGGAACGTAATCTGCTTCCAACCCCGCTTTCAGGGGAATGCCAGCCTTCTTCCCTGCTTCGAGCAGCTCAAGATATTCCTCGATCGAGTGCTGAAAGTAGTCCCCAAGCCAAGACGACGTATCAGCGTCGGGCTCCGTAGTCTGCAGCAAATGCTCGTAAACGGTCCTGAACTCATAGAAGTGATGGGTATGCTCAGTGACCCCAATTTCCGTTATGCCTCGAGATTCGGCTTGGAACCAGAAACGCTTCAACCATTCTAGGTTGTATGGTCCCCGCTCTATGTGAATGTGATAGTCTATCATAAGGTCAGTTCTCCTACTGTGGCTCTTGAGGCTGTGACGAGATCTGTCGGAGCGAGTTTGAGTTGTGCGCCTCGAACTCCTGCGCTCACAACGATGCTGTCATACTCAAGGGCACTTGAATCAACGAACGTGGGATAATGCTTCTTCATGCCCAGGGGCGAGCAACCTCCACGTACATACCCAGTGAGCCCAAGAATCTCTTTCATTGGAACAAGGTCCACTTTTTTGTTACCCGTCAATCGTGCAACTCCCTTTAGATCAAGTTCGCCACTTCCAGGAACACAGCAAACGAAGACTCCTCCCTTGTCCCCGCGCAAGACCATGGTCTTGAACACTTGCCCAAGAGGCAGCCCCAGCTCTGAAGCTACGTGCTCTGCACTAAGGTCTTCTTCATTGACCGTGTACTCTAAGATTTCGTACTTGATCCCAAGACTGTCCAAAATTCTAGCTGCATTGGTCTTCTTCACCCAATCCATCTCCTCTTTTAAGACGTTTGCCAACGAATTCGACACTTTCGCCAGGCTTCCTTTGAATCTATCTGTTCCTAACAGGAAAAAGGGTATTCTAATGCGAACTCTTACAGGACAAATCACATATAGAGGGACGTGTTTTATGAGCACCACAAGGTGGTTTATTTTATCTATCCTAATGTTGGCCTTACTTCTTACGACGACACAAAGCGATGGTTCTCCTTTAGTGATTGCACATCGCGGAGCATCATCGTTAGCCCCCGAAAATACCATGGCAGCTGTTAACGCTGCATTGCGTCTCGGGGTAGACGTGGTGGAAGTAGACGTGCACAGGTCCTCCGATGGCGAACTCGTCGTCATTCATGATGATACCATCGACCGCACAACCAACGGACAAGGAGCCGTTAACCGCCTTACCCTAGCTGAAATCAAGGCACTCGATGCAGGTTCTTGGTTTGACAGTTCGTTCGAGAACGAGCGCATCCCTACTTTACGAGAAGTGATGGAGACTGTGAGAGACAAAGCCACCTTGTTGATCGAACTCAAGGGGAAGCGGACTGAGGTTCGTACGGCAGAGTTGGTTCAAGAACTGGGCATGGCTGACCAAGTGATTATCCAGTCCTTTGACTTCCAGCAAATTCAAAAGGTAAAGGAAAGAGCACCCGAAATCCCCACCGTGTTTCTGGTACGGACACCAGAACACAGTTCAGAACCTAAAAGGGCTGCCAGCTGGATGGCAAATACTGCTGATTATGTGGGTGCAGACGGCATAGCTGTTCGTCATACTTCCTACACATCCGAACTGGCTAAACTAGCTTCTGAGCGAGGACTGGACCTATATGTCTGGACGGTGAATGAGAAGTCACAGTTCAGACGATTCATCAAAGCCGGTGTCCAGGGCATTATCACCGATCGGCCCCAAGACTTGCTTTCACTCTTAGATTGAGGAGATAGAAGGGAAATGCTGAAGTACAATCTATGCTATATCATTATGGACAGCAAGATTCTACTCCTCAATCGAGACTATCCTGGGTGGATGGGGTGCTGGAACGGGGTAGGTGGAAAGCTAGAACCCAACGAATCTCCGAGAGGATCGATGATTAGGGAAATTCGCGAAGAGACCGGTATCTCAAGTGTAGACCTCCACTTCAAAGGTTTGAAGACGTGGTCAAGGGACGACGGTAGTGGTTTTGGGGGACTATACCTTTATATTGGATATGTGTCGGAAGACTGTTTGTATGCTACACCAAAGAGGACTGATGAAGGGATTTTGCAATGGAAGGACATCAACTGGGTGCTTCACCCGCAGAACCTCGGAGTAGCCCATGATCTTCCGAGCAGTCTTCGTGCAGCACTCACAGACTCGAGGTGCTTCGACCACCACAGCGTCTTTAGAGGTAATCACTTGGAGAGAGAGACGGCCACCGAAATCGACCCACAAGTAGAATATGACAGGATTCAAAGGAAACGATATCTCCAAAAGTACACAAACCACCTTGACTAAGGTGGTTTTTCCTCGTTAAACACAAAAAAAGACACCCTGCTGGTGTCCAAAAAAATGGCTCCCCGGGTTGGACTCGAACCAACAACCCTTCGGTTAACAGCCGAATGCTCTGCCATTGAGCTACCGAGGAGCGAGTCTCCAATGCAACACCGGAACGTCACAGCATCGCATAAGAGCAAATTCTCTTGGTCTACAGTGGCTCGTACATGTGAGCCACTGCAACCAATAAACTTAATCTTGGCGACGAGCTACTCTCCCACCACGAGATGTGGCAGTACCATCACCGCTGAAGGGCTTAACTGCTGTGTTCGGTATGGGAACAGGTGGATCCCCTTCGCTTTTGTCACCAAGAAAATACCTT
>Ga0265293_10001506_pt1 | contig 50588 bp, 40 predicted proteins | sample Munlanlewell138R_FD_192505 | JGI IMG/M metagenome (GOLD analysis project Ga0265293, IMG submission 192505) | Leachate microbial communities from a municipal landfill in Southern Ontario, Canada - Leachate well 138R | ecosystem: Engineered > Solid waste > Landfill > Unclassified | place: Canada... | reverse complement strand
TAAAAATCAAATCAGTTTTAAGAGACCAGAACACTTTAGTTTACCTCCTATCTGAGACAACAATACCAACCTACCTTATTGAGTCAAGCTTTATTTTGATTTTATCAAACTATTTTTACTCGCTCAGTATTAACTAATAGAACACTATACGTTACAAAGGTGGATAATAACATTGCTTGATATTAAAGCATACCTGAAACAATTTATAGGAGAACGCAGCTTGCTCGTCCCGAGGTCATCGAAAAGTCCTACTAAGTTTAGCAGCTAAACCAAACTATCAAGGAATCCTTGAAAGTTTGATTGGCTTGCATTGATGCGGGCTTAGTCTAATTGACACTATCTTTTCCAGAGTAAAATCAGGTGGAACATTTAAGGCTATTTTGCTTGACTAAAGACCTGCCATATCCTCTATTGGGTTAGGAGTAAGTTAATTTGGGGAGGCAAAGATGGTACAAACAAAAGATTTGGTGCAAAATCAAGCATACCCGGAATACAATCTACTGTGTGAGGATGAAAAACCGATGTTACAGACCAGTGTTGTCAAAATATTCTATTTATATCAGAGGCTATGAGAGTAGTATCAATACGTTTTTTTGGGGATAGAAAGGTTCGTTCGATTTGGGACGATAAGACCTCCAAATGGTGGTTTTCCGTATTAGATGTCATAGGTGTACTTCGCGAAGTAGACGATTATGAAAAGAATAGAAACTACTGGAAATACCTGAAGGCGAAGCTAAAAGTTGACGACTTATTACCTTATAGCATTACTATTCAGCTAAAGCTTATGGCACCTGACGGCAAAAAGAGACTTGCCGACGTCATAGATTACGAAGGTATCCTTAAACTCGTTGAAGCTTTCCCTCATAGGAATGCATCCCGCTTGATAAAATGGCTTTCTCATAACGACGATGATATTGATGGAAGAAGTAAATTTAAGGCTTACGATCTATTTAATAGTGCATTGCTTGCGGAGATAGAGGTCGGCACCGCTAAAGGATTGCAACAAATTCATGGATATCTATTCGGCGGTCTATACGATTTTGCAGGCCAGATTAGGACTAAGAATATCTCAAAAGATGGATTTGCATTTGCGTCAGCTCAATTTCTTCCCTCTACCCTGAAAAACATAGAAGAGATGCCAAGCGATACTTACGAAGAAATAATAGAAAAATATACTGAAATGAATATAGCACACCCCTTTATGGAAGGTAATGGACGAAGTATGAGAATTTGGCTCGATATGATGGTCAAACAAAAACTTGGAGTGTGCGTTGATTGGAGTAAAGTTGGTAAAAAGGAGTATATGAAAGCGATGAAGAAAAGTGTCGTCGATAGCGCGCAAATCAGAGAGCTCCTTCGACCTGCCTTAACAACAAAAATAAATGATCGTGATATGTTTACGAGAGGGATAGATTACTCCTACTATTACGAACAGTGGGATGACTTTGAATTTGAAGACTACTGGTGATCAGCCTGCCTATTAAACTTCCTTTTTGCAGAGACAAACTTTCAAGTGGGTAGTCACACTACCCAGTCAAAAATACTTAATTAATATGGAAGAGAAATGAAGTTGTGAAGTGGAAAAAGGGGTTAGTGGTGATTTAACGAGCAAACGGTTAGCACCTGACGCGTATTGATAACTTAACGAACAAAGAAAAAGAAGCCGCTCGCAGATCTCGGAGATTACGCAGATTAAAAAGAAAAATTAAGTATGAGATGAGTGGTGATTTAACGAGCGAACGGTTACACTTAACAATTGTATTGAGCATAAAACTAACCTGTCGCTTGTTTATTAAACGCAGCACCCGTTTAACCCCACAAATTTGTTAGACGGATTTCGTAGGGACAGCGGCTTGCTCTGTCCGAGATCATCAAAAGATCAATTAAAAAAAGCCTCACGTAGATGCTTGGAGTTAAGCAAGGAGGGGCTCAGAGTTGTGAAGTTGTGTAGTTTTGAGGTTGTGAAGTGAAAAAGGGGGGGTAATGGACACTTTAACTTAGGCTCCTGATATCCTTGTAGAATCCTAACGAAAAAGCTCTGGCGGGTGGAGCAAGCCGCCACCCCTACAGAATAAACCGATAAACCATTGGAGTTCATACAGTTATCGAGAACCACACAAACAAAGAAAAAGAGTCGCTCGCAGATCTCGGGGATCCCACAGATTAAAAAGAAAAGAAAAATTAAGTATGAGATGAATGGTGATTTAACGGGTAAACGGTTAGCACCTGACGCGTATTGATAACATAACGAACAAAGAAAAAGAAGTCGCTCGCAGATCTCGGAGATTACGCAGATTAAAAAGATAATTAAGTATTAGATATACAGCCATCTTATATGCAAAGGTTTACACATTGCGAATACAGGTTGGTTAGCCAATTAAAGAGAAAACTGGAGGGGTAGAACCGCCTCCCCTACGAAAAAATCGAACGATTCAATTACCACGGTTGGCGCCTGACGCGTATGGGAACCTTACAAATAAAGAAAAAGAAAAGCGAAGTTGTGAGGTTTTGAAGTTGTGAAGAGGAAAATGAGGTTAGAGGTGGACTACCTTAACCTCCCTTAATTGCTCTATCTTTTTGGTTAATCTGCTTCTATGGCAGTCGTTAGGGTCCGACTCCATACAGGTTAGAACGATTCTTTTCTTTTTCATAAGGAGGTCTATAACCTCATTGATTTCCTGTTCTTTTTGGGGGAGGATAGTGTTGGCATAGTAGTCAAAAAGTTCGGTACGGTTAACGATTTGATTTCGTGCTTTTTTAGGGATACCGAGCTCTGGCAGCCAGAGGTAATCTATTCCAACCTCTTCAGAGTAATGCTTGAGTCTTGCGCTAATAAAGTCTCTTTTATGGCTAAACGCCGTTGCTCTGATATCCAGCACTACCTTGATGTCATACTTCACAAGCTCATTAAAATAAGCGTCAATGCTTCGCCCTTCATAACCGAGAGTATAGAGTATTTCGTCTTGGTCTGCTACAGAATGAGGTTTTGGCATAAGTGAATTAGCTGTTTGTAAAAGTTTGGCGAACTCCATACTGCCGTATGTTAAGGCTAACTCTGAAAACTCATTCGCTCCTTCAAATTCTGAGGTTTTAGGAGGGTCATAGCAGTAGAGGTATTGCTCATTCTTAGTGAGCAGGTTTTCTTCGGTTAACTTTTCTATATCGTTACGGACGGTAAACGAAAACGCTCTTCCCTGGTAGGGAAAGAAATCGTAATAGCTTTTGGCAAGCTTCGTCTGTTTGTAGTTAATAAACAGCAGAGCTTGCAGAGCTTCATAGCTAACACCGTCCAACACCGAGATTAAGTATAACAGTGCTTTTTGTCTTCTGTAGAGCATAGTCGCCTCCTATAGGGAATAAGTTAACTTTTTCTAAAGATTACGGCAATATAATCTCAATTTTCTGAGCTCTTTTTCTCAACATTCTGTTCAATAAAGCTCTTGAAGGATGAAAACATTTGACAAAGAACGGGGGTTGTACTCTTTTGTTAGGTATATAGAGTGGGTGATTAGCTCAGTTGGTTAGAGTGCTACGTTGACATCGTAGAGGTCACAGGTTCGAATCCCGTATCACCCACCATTTTTTATCGACATTACTATGACGCAAAGGGGTTTTTAATGAAAGTTGACAATTCTGGACACCGGAAGCGCCTAAGAAATCGCTATAAAGAAAACGGGCTGGACGGATTTAACGAATATGAGGTTTTAGAGCTTGTCCTATCCTATTCCTTAGTACGCCAAGATACGAAACAGATCGCTAAAAAGCTGCTTGAGAAATATAAAAACTTAATCGATGTGTTGAACGCTCCGGTAGACGAACTTACCGATCTTGATGGTGTAGGGGAGCGTACGGCGGTAATGCTGAAGCTGTTTAGAGATACGATGAGTTATGCGCTTCGAAAACCAATCTTTTCCAAAGATTTCATCCAATCAAGTGATGATGTCTATAACTACCTGAAAGTATATTTTAAAGGAAAAAGAAATGAAGAGTTTATGGTAATCTACCTTAACTCTGCCCATAGAATACTGAAACACAAAAAGTTAACTCCGCAAGAGTCAGACACTACCAGCGACTTAATCGTCAAAACCAAAGCACTCGAAATTAAAACTCTATCTGAAGGTACTGTAAATAAAGCGGCTGTGTATATTAGGCAAATAGTTGAGGATATAATAAGAACTAACGCCGCTGCCGTTATTCTTGCTCATAATCATCCGAGCGGCTCATTAGAAGTATCACAAGAAGACGTTGCCACTACTTCAAAAATCGCCTCAATCTTAAAAATTCTGGACACAGAGGTCATAGATCATCTAATAATTGGAGATAATGACTACGTATCGCTTCGGGAACGGAACTTGCTATAGATCTGCGCTCATAAGAACAGAAGCTCGCTTTTCTCTGCAAACTTAACTCTTTCCTATCTTAAAAGGTGAAGGCGTTCTAACGCTATCCTTACTCCGTAAACCGCTGGTACCAAACATTATTCGTAATACAATATCCCCTTAAAATCTCTTTGTTCAGAACGATTTGAATGATTTTTATTGACTGAGAACGCTTAGCAAACAGCCTCGTAAAAAATACTTAGTAGAGGCTATATGCAATATAAACATCTTTTTGGGCCAGTCCCTTCGCGCCGATTAGGGGTATCCCTCGGTGTTGATCTGGTCCCTTTGAAATACTGTCCGATGAACTGTGTATACTGCGAGATTGGTAGAACGGATAATTTGACTATGGAGAGGGCTGAGTATGTCTCTTACGACGCTATTGTCAAAGAATTAAGAGAGTATTTAGCCGACTCACCTTACCTCGATTACATTACATTTTCTGGCGCAGGTGAGCCTACTCTTAATAGTAGAATTGGCGACATAGTTACATTTATCAAACAAGAGTTCCCTCAATACAAATTAGCGCTGATCACCAACAGTGCCTTTTTGCCAGACAAACAGTTACGTGATGAAGTCAATCAAGTTGATCTAATTCTCCCCTCTTTAGATGGGGCTTCCGAGCGTATTTTCAAGTATATCAACCGCCCTAAAGCTGAATTAAAGGCGGAAGATGTTATCCAGGGATTGATAGATTTCAGGAATGAGAGTAAAGCTGAAATGTGGTTAGAAATCTTTTTCTTGCCGGGTGTAAACGATACTAAAGATGAACTTACCCTTCTGAAAACGGCTATCGAAAAGATACAGCCTGATAAAGTACAACTCAACTCTTTGGATCGACCTGGTACTGAAAAATGGGTAATTAAGGAGAGTGACGAGCAATTAGAAAGCATCGCCAAATTCTTATCCCCCTTACCGGCAGAAGTTATTACCCGCACTGCTTTTAAAGGGGAGTTTCCCAATATCAACGCCAAGACAGAAGACCGTATCCTCTCTACCTTGCAAAGAAGACCCTGCACGGTTCAAGACTTAACTACTATTCTAAGCCTTCATATCAATGAAATTAACAAATATTTAGCACATTTGGAGTCAAAAAACCTTGTGACTAAAAATGAAGAGAAGACGGGGATTTTCTATAGCGTTGTATAACTTTAATAGGGAGTTTAAATACTATCTGGTGGATGTAGTCTTGTAGCTATATCCACCCTTTTTGTTTTACTTTATTCTTTCGGTAAAAGCTCAGGTTTAAGAACCTCTTTGAGTGCCTTTTCAATAATGTCAACCGCAACTGCTGTGTTAACACATGGACCAAAAGGCCTCTCGTTTAACACGCCGTATACTGGAATTGGAAAGACATCTTGAAGTCCGTCAACAAGATCACGCTCACAAGCGACCGCAATAATAAACTTCGGTCTGTTTTGAATAATTATTCGGCGGGCTAATGTGCCACCGGTGGCTATGGCAATTTTAACACCATACTTTTCAGAAAGCTTTTTAAGGTCGACTATCGTGCATTTGCCACACTCTCTACAGTTATTAATATCGATAGTTATTCGGTATTGACATTCGGTGAACTGTAGGCAGTGGGGGAGTAGTATTAAGACCTCTTTGGGGTCATAACTCTTCTTTACCACCTTGGTGAAAGTATTGTTAACCGATACGTACGACTCCCGTATCCTGTCTTTGGGTATACCTATGAGTCTGCCCAACACAATAGTAATCGGAAAGAGGAAGCGGATGGTGATTCTGACCGCCCGATTCGTTATCAAAAAGTTTCGCTCTACATACGAAGTTAAGAGGATTAAGATAATCCCCACGACTACTGTGAGGTAAAAGATGCGGAGTAAGGTTAAGATAACAAGAGCAAAAGTGTGGTTAATTTCGTGCAGACGAGGGGAGATAAACCACCATAGCAGGGTGGTAAGCACCATCATCAACACGAGGCTGGTGGTCATCAGAATGAGAAATAGGTTTTTGTTTCGTTGCTCTACAAATACCGACATCTAACCTAACCTCTCGCCAATTTCGAGTCGAGCCCCTAAGTTATACTCAAAAGAGCCCATTATCCTCTTCCCTGCAGCCTGAACCTGCTTAATCTTCAGAGAGTCTTTACCACACGCTACTATAAAGCCGCCATCTTTTGTTTTCTCTATTTCAATAATTGACCCTGCAGGTTGACCACTATCTAACTCAACCGGCTCAACCTCCATTATTTTGAGGGGTCTTTCCCGAAAAGTGGTAACTGCTCCGGGGATAAGTGCCAGCCCTCTGACGAGTCTTTGAATCTCTTTTGCGTCTAAAGCCCAATCGATTATAGTATCACTCTTATTGATTTTATAGCAATAACTTGCCTCTTTATCATTTTGCTCAACAGGGGTAATCTCACTTTTCTCTAAGCGTTCTAACAGCTCCAATAGAAGATCTCCCCCCTCCAAAGAGAGCTTATCAGAAAGAGTGGTATAGTTATCTTTTTCATCGATATGAAGCTTCTTTTGAAGCAGAATTGGACCGTCATCCATCCGAGGGGTCATCTTAAAGATCGTATTTCCGGTAATGGTATCCCCTTCAAATAACGCTCTGTTTATTGGTGTTGCCCCTCGATATTTGGGTAATAATGAGGGGTGAAGATTAACACACCCAAGACGGGGTAGTTCGAGTATATTCTTGGTTAAAAAGCCGCCGTACGCAGCAGTGACTATTATATCGGGCTTTAGCTCTGTTAGTTTAGCAATAATAGAAGGCTCTTTTAAGCTTTCGGGCTGTGCCACTTCAATTGAGTGCTCTTGAGCGAGAACTTTCACCGGTGGCGGCATAAGCTTCAGCTTTCTGCCCTGTTGCCTATCGGGCTGCGTGACCACTAATAACGGCTTAAATTTTGAGTTTATAAGCCTTTCTAAGGGTGGCACGGCAAACTCAGGAGTGCCGAAATAAACTACCCTTTTAATCGGAGTGATAGTAGTCAAAGTTATTTCCGTTTTGATCGGTTTTACTTTCAAACTCTTTAATCTGATTTTTAAGACGAAATAGTTTTACCTTCCCAATCCGATCGGTAAAAACAATGCCGTCTAAATGATCATACTCGTGTTGAATGGCTCTGGCGAAAAAGCCTTCACTGCTGTATCTTTTAAGGTTTCCCTCTAAGTCGTAAGCCTCTATTTCAACCTTCAAAGCACGCTTTACTTCACTTACGATGTCGGGTAAACTCAAACATCCCTCTTCAGCCTCTTCTACCGATTCAGTAGAGATAAACTTTGGATTGATGAAGACCATAGGGTTTCTTTGCTGAGTCGCAACCCATTCTGTATCAATGACAAAGATTCTTAAACTTACCCCAACTTGAGGCGCTGCAAGACCTACTCCGTCTTTAACATACATAGTCTCAATCATATCGGCGACTATTTTACGCAAATCGTCGTTAATCTCGGTTACCGGCTCAGCTTTGCGCCTGAGAACTTTATCCCCTATAATTCGAATGGGGAGAACTACGCCTTGAATGTCAGCTATTTGCTCACTTTTTTTCAGGCTCACTTATAACCCCTGCTATAGCGATTCTTTTCACTTCAAGCTTGGCATTATCATCAACTTTAAGGATTACACTGTCGCGCTCCTTACGAATCTTGACGATTTTGCCGATAATACCACCAGTCGTCACTACAGTGTCATTTTCTTGTAGGTCATCGAGCATTTTTTGCTGCTCTTTTTGCTTCTTTTGTTGAGGCCTGATGATCAGGAAGTACATTATAACTATGATGAAAAGGAAGGGTAGGAAGCTAATGAGCGGATTAGGCTGCTGCCCCTCAGTTGCAGTTTGTAATAGTACGTAATACATTATATCTCCTTATATTAAAGTAATTAGTCGGTTTTAAGCTACTGCGTGATAGATAAAGTAACCTATTTGAAGTATTAAGCTACTGTAAATACCAGCCATTACGTCGTCTAAGACGACACCAAAACCACCTTTAAGTGATTGCAGTTCAAATACTGGTGAGGGCTTAAAGATGTCAAACAATCTAAATAATATTAGCGCTATGATGGCTACTGTTAAAGACTTTGGTAGAAAGATTACCGCAAAAAAGTAGCCCACTAACTCATCTAACACTATCCGCTTGTCGTCCCTCTCCATAGTCTGCTCCGCTTTGCCACATATAGCGATTGCAGGTAGGGCTAAAAGTAGAGGTAATAACCAGAAATAGGGGTGATTCACCACCTGTTTTGGAATGAGTAGGTAAAGAACGAAAGCAGCGATACTTCCAGCAGTACCCGGTGCTACAGGGGTGTACCCTATGTAAAATAGTGTAGCGAGGAGGCGATTCATTCTAAGTTAATTCAGGAATGTTTCAACGTAAGCTTGTTTTTTCAGATTTTCGATCCAGATCTCATAATAGTCAGCCTGTTTTTCACTCATCAGCATATCTTTAAGCTGGTCTTTAACTTCGGCAAACCTATATTTTCTGGCAGGTATGAGGTTTGTTTTACCGAAAATAAAGACATCCTGCTCGTAACGAACGAGTTCGGTAAACTCACCGATATCTATATTGTTTAAGCTACTTTGAAACAGTTCAGGCATCTCTTCGTCTTGAAACTCGCCGATAATACCGCCGTGCTCTTTTGAAGCGTCGTCCGAGTAAGCGACTGCGATAGCTTTGAAGTCTTCGCCGGCTCTTAATCGGTCTAAGATTTCCTGACAGAAGTTTAGGTTCTCTTCAATATCTTTATCGGTAGGTTCGACGGTTTTTAAGATATGTCGTACTCTAATGTCATCTTCGTCCTTCTCTTCCATCTTGATGATATGATAGCCAAACTTAGTTTCTACGACGTTACTAATTTCGCCCGGCTTAAGCTTAAAAGCGGTATCTTCAAACTCTTTGATCATAGTTCCTGGACCAAAAAAGCCTAAATCTCCACCCATTTTAGAGCTGGGGCAATCGCTGTATTCTTCAGCCAATTTAGCAAAATCTTTACCCTCTCTAATCTTATCATATATCTTGTTTATATCGTTGGAGACAGTCCGCTTAGTCCGTTCACTCGCTTTTATTTCACGTCTAAACATCCAGAGCTCTACCATTTTACCACGTTCTGGTATTTCATCGATATGCTCGTTATAGAAGTCCAACAGCTCTGAATCAGTAATATGTATTCTACTGGTAATTTCGTTCTGGATGAGCATTTCTCTAACTCTTTGCTCTCTGACCATTTGCTCTATCTGTTCTCTGAGATCGGAGAGTGACATTCCAGATTTTCTGAGCTCAGCCCTAAGTGTACTCTCAGAGCCGAAGCGGTCGATATAGCTGCTTATTTGGCTGTCAACTGTCTGTCTTAACTTATTTTCATCGACTGCATACCCTTTTGATTTCGCAGTTTGCAGAACTAAGATACCTTCTACTATGTCGCGCAAAACCTCTTCATCGGTAGTTCCCGGCACGAGTATCTGCATCTGTTCTAATTGAATTCTATGTCTTTTAAGGTCACTCTCAAGGATTATTTCACGCCCTACTTTTGCTACAATCCGGTCGAGCTGTTCAGCTAATAGGTTTGTACAGCCCAGGATTATAATAAGGGAGAGAAACAGGAGGTAACGTATTTTACTCATAAATTTATACCCTTTTACTTTGTTCTCGTTATTTCAGCTTTATTGATTAATCTATCAACGGCTTGCTCTATGGCATCTTTCTTTTTCTCTTCGATAATCTCTTCTTTTAAGATATCCCTTACCTCTGTAAACGGTCGATCCATCTTTCTGTTACGCCGTTCTGTAAAACGTACCAGATAATAACCGTTATTAGCCCTTTCTTTAATCCATCTAAATTGGCCTGCTTTTTCGAGTTTATCCCAGAGGGGTCCTATCTCTTCAGGGGTAAGAAAGTCTACAAAACCACTGTTACGCCCTATAGATTCCTTGGAAAACTGACGGGCAGCCTCTGCAAACGTTATCAGCTTGTCGTTGATAGCGGCACTTAAGGAATCAGCCTCATCATTTGTATCGACTAAGATTCTCTGGATTCTATATGTTTCAACGTCTCCGGTGTATCGGCTTTTGTGTATCTGATAGTAGTTAAAAAGCTCTTTCTCTCCCACCTCGATATTATCGATAACCTGAGATAGATATACGTTAGCTAAGATTTTCTTCTCAGCGTACTTAATTTTATTCTGAATCTCTTCCTGTTTGTCCAACCCTAAAAGCTGTGCCTCTTGGGCGAGGACTGTCAGCTTAATCCAGTCTTCGATTACCTTTTGCTGACTCTTTCCGTTAAATCCTATTTCAGAGTCGTCGTTTAATGAATGGAGACTTTGAAGGGTTAACACGTCATTATTTACTTTTGCTACGATCTCACTATCCTTGGCACCCTTTTTACCACACGATTGGAGTAGTAAAACGGTACTCAGAATAAGTATTGAATAGCTCAGTTTATGAATAAAACTATATTTCATTGCTCTAACCTCAATCATCAATATCTGCAAAGCTGTAGATTATTTTTAGATATGGACTTTTATCTGGCTCTTCAGCAGTAGCCTGATAAAACTCAACATAGCCATTACTCTTATTCTCGTTGAAGGAGGCTAAAAGAATACCGTAGTTTTCCTCTTCGCCAGATAAGTGCTGCTGCACGATTGAGGTAATATTGATAACTACAGAGTCTGCTTCAGTTCCAAAAGATTTTGTGAAGTATGGCTTGATCAGCTTGATGTCCTGTTCTTTAATCGGTAGACTGTCCTTATCTTCCGGCTTATACTCCTTGTTAAGTATGTAAGGGGTAATCTGAAAGATACCGTTATATATATGTGAAGCCCCCTCCTCTTTGTTGGGGAAGAGAATTAACTCGGCTTTATTTACCGTAATTCTTTTTAAGTTACTATGCTCGCCAAAGCTATCTATCGGATACTGAAGCTTCAGAACACTTCTAATAGGGGCTATATTACTGAGCTTAATCTTATCGTTTAGATAATGACCTTCTGTCACCTCTTTGGAGTGAATGGTACTACTTGCGATAAGCTTCAAGGCGGCTGATTTAGTTTTAGTATCGCTCTCTTTCGGATAGTAATTATAAGAAAGAGTAGGATACCCCTCTTTAACATTTTGAGACTTAAGTTCAATATAATGGTCTTGTTCCAGGTCGGTATAGAGTGCAAAACCTTGTATTGAAGGACTACTGCCTAAATGCCCTTCGATTATCTCAGTCATAGTATCTTTTGAAAAAGTGAAGGTTAGGGTTGAATCTTTTTTAGAGATAATAGACTCAATTTCTAAGGGGGTGATGGTAGACATATCGCTCCAGCTACTATTCCACTTATTCTTGTTATCAGAGTTGTTCCAGGTAACATAGTCCGACTTCCACGCTTCTTTAATTAAGCCTATCTTAACCGGTATCTCTTCGTTTTCAGGAGAGTAAAATTTATTTAAAGTTAACTCTAATTTACCATCTGAGTCTAACACATACCCCTTTTTAGGGAACGACGTGTTGGAGAACTTGATTAAGGCGATAGATCTATTGTCATTGAAACTACCTAAGGTGAGTACATCATTCAACCTATAGTTCTTGATCTCACCTTCGAAATTATATGAGTACTCTATTAGAGAAGAGTTTTTTATCGTTATAAGTTTTGGATGCATTTTACTGATCTCTGCTAACGGGTTTTTCTGTTTAGAACAGCTAAGTGATCCCAGGGCTAATATAGTTAGCAGGTAGATGCGCATTCTCTTCATCATATTACTATCTTCCTTTATATTATATTTAAAAGTAGTAGTCTTAGGTTCTGTGGATAGGGGGATAAGTCAAGAGTAATATCAATAACTGAGTTAAATACCATAGACTTATGAGCTCCAAAGTGGTGTGGATAAGGTGTGGATAAAGATCTGCTAAGTTGACCCTTATCCACTAAAGATTCACTGTATATACGGCTTTTAGAGGTTTTCAACACTTATCAACACACTCAGGGTAGCGATGTGGATAATTCGGTGGGTAAGCGTATCGCAGTCATTGTAACTCTCTGATCCGAATGGTGTTAGATTAGTCTTTTTGCTTGATATCACTGATGATTTTTTCGACCTGAATACGGAAGTCATTGTCGCTCCTGAAGAGGTTTTCAATGTGTTTCTTAGCGTGTAATACTGTCGTATGATCTTTTCTCTGATAGTATTGTGCGATATTTTTAAGGGTGAGCTGTGGTATAAGTAGATTGGAAAGATACATTGCCACTTGGCGTGGAAATACGATGTTCTTTTTTCGAGTGTTACTGAGTATCTGTCCAGGAGTAAGCCCAAAGTGGTCGCAGACCTTATTCATAATACGGGTCATATTGATTTCGGCCACTTTATCGGAGATCATATCGCTAAGAATCTCTTGGCAGAGTTCTCTGTCGACATCTTCCGGGTTGATATTATTGTAAGAGCAATAGGCAAGGATTCTTATCAGAGACCCTTCGAGTGCTCTAACGTTACTGCTAATGTTTTCACAGACAAACTCGAGAGTTTCTTGAGCTAAATAGGTGTCTTCTGCCTCCACCTTTTTCTTTAAGATAGCCATACGTGTTTCGAAATCAGGCGTTTTAAGGTCGGCCATAAGTCCGCACTCGAACCGAGTTACCAATCTTTTTTCGAGGTCTTCGATATCTTTGGGTGGACGGTCACTCGTCATCACAATCTGTCTCTTGTTTTCGTACAGAGTATTAAAGGTGTGGAAAAACTCCTCTTGGATACCCTCTTTTTTGGCCAGGAAGTGGATGTCGTCAATGAGTAAAACGTCAATATTACGGTACTTATGACGGAACGCAGGCATCGAGTTGCTTCTTAACGAATCGATCATTTGGTTGGTAAATTCTTCAGCTGTAATATAGTGTACTATTTTTCTATTACGCTTACCGTCGAGTATAAATCTACCGATAGCCTGCATCAGATGTGTTTTCCCCATTCCCGACTCTCCGTATATAAATAATGGGTTATAGATGCTTCCGGGGCACTCGGCGACAGCTATAGCGGCAGAGTGAGCGAAATTATTGCTTTTGCCAACGATATACTGCTCAAAGTTATATTTCGGATTGAGGGCGGTAGTAGAGGCCGCTTGCTGTTCGTTGGGAGAGAGAGCGACCTGTTCTGTTTCTACGTTATTCATAAACTTTGGGGTGCCACTGATGAATTTTACAGCCAGTTTATCAGTAAAGAGCCCTTGTGAGAGCTCTGAGATATAACCGACGTAGTTTTTATTCAAATAGTCTGCCGCAAAGCGGGTCGGCACAGAAACAATAAGGTTGTTCTCTTCTGTTTTGTCGATAACTTTCGTATCGTAAAACCAGGTTCTAAAACTCTGGTCGTTAATAGTCTTCTCAAGTGTGTTTAAGATTTTATTCCATTTTAATTGTGCATTTTCCATCAAAAAATTCCTTACAGCCTTTCTCCTTGTATTGTAAAACTTATTAGCCCGGCGAGTTATCCACAGTTCATCCACATTTATAGATGAGTGGTATACCGGTGTTATAACTTATATGTTATAAATAATTTAGCTGAGTTTGTGGTCGATAGAAATCAGTAGTTACCCACAACTCTAAAATTTCTGTAGGGTAGGTTTCAGCTTCCCCGTACAAGACAACAATCGATGACCAGATTGATTTGTCAAGCAATCAAAATGAGGGTCATTTGGTGAGAGGGGTCAATTTTTGAAGAGTCTAACTGATAGTTAATAAAGCAGATAACAAAATAAAGCGAGGTGTTCATTTAAGCAATATAATCGAGTAACTACCAACTTTTACAATCAATTACTCACTCGCCAAAATAAAGCGGAAATAATTTGCTCTTTTTTTATCTGATTTCTCTATTCCATTCACATCTCTGTAGATATAGAATCGAAGAAATTTGTCGGTGTTTTTGGAAGACGACTCAGTATTTTGCAACCGATAGATATAGAGGGTGGCAAAAAAAGGTGTAAAAGAAAAGTAGGGCTCACTATATCTCTTACTCTAAAAGAATTAACCCTGATATTATCAGCCGATAGCCCTCTTTTGTCGACACTACTAAAAATTTTACTTGTCAACCTTATAGTGGTCAGAAATATTGAGTTACAAACAATTAAGAGGAAGGTGATTAGTTATGGCAACGACGTCCGATATCAGAAATGGAATGATGTTAGAGTTTAAGGACGGTATTTACGAGGTTATTGAGTTTCTACACGTCAAGCCTGGAAAGGGTAACACATTTGTTCGCACGAAAATGAGGAACGTGAAAACTGGGCAAGTGTTAGAGAACAACTTCAGAATCACCGAGAAGCTGACAGAGGTCAGGGTAGAAAAGAAGAAGATGCAGTATCTTTACTACGACGGTGACTTTTATGTGTTTATGGATAATGAGACCTATGAGCAGAGCAGTTTAGATTCCGAGGCGATAGGTGATTTAGATAAATATTTATTAGAGAACACAGAGGTGGTGATGAAGGTATCTCCTGACGGCGAGATCCTCGGTATCGAGCTTCCTACTTCTATAGTGATGACGATTACAGAGTGCGACCCGAATATCAAGGGTAATACAGCATCGGGTGGCGGCAAGAATGCGGTGACTGAAACGGGTTTACGTTTAACGGTACCTTTTTTTATTGAAGCGGGTGAGAAGATAAAAGTAGACACTCGTAACGGCGCATATGTTGAGCGAGCGTAACAAAATAAATAAAAAGCTTGACTGAAAAGAGTCTCTTGTTTCTTTAGTTGGTTTAGATGGAATAAGGAGGAAAGATGGCTAGTAAAAAAAGAACTTTTGCTGCGAAAGTAGCCCATGAGTTGAGCATGGAAGGAAAAGCTGTCTGCCCTAATTGCAACGTCGAATTGAGAAGGGTTAAACTTATCCTCAACAAAAAGTCCAAAGCTAATACTTGGACGCCTGGGTATAGTTTCCTCAACGTTTGTAAGTGCAATGAGAGCGACGTATATGCTGGAAAAATAAAATAAATTCTCACACCCTACATAGAATGCCCTCCTAATACCCTCTTATCGCCCCGATAAGAGGGTATTTTCTTTGAAAAAACCTGTACAGGTTAAGACTCTATCTAAAAATAGGTAGAGTTTAGAATAAACTTGAACGTAATTATCTGAGGTTTAGATATGAAAAATAAAAGGTATATCTTAATCAAAGTCTTAGCTTTAGCTTTAACGATGCTGTACTCATTTCCCCCACAACCGGCACTAATCAACTCATATAATGAGATGGAAAACGTGGTCAGTGAAATCTATGGACCTCACAGAAGTGAGCGTGGAGATAGTAATCTACCGCAAAAAATACTCGTCTTGATGGTGGAATTCGAAGATTTAAGATTTGAGCAGAGTGTTACCAATGTTGACTTTTTAGCCGACCCTTCTTACACGATAAGCGATTATGTCGGCCGTTATTTAGAGCATATGAAAAGCTATTATCTGGATGTTTCTGACGGCGTTTACGAAGTTGATTATGTTGTTTTGGACAAGATATTCACTTTAGAGCGTCCGATCGGTTATTATGGTGAGAGTGGGAGGAGTTTAGAACGTCGTGTCGAACTGAGCAAGACTCTGATCAAGATGGCTGACCCGGTAGTCGATTACTCTGAATACGATGCTTACATTATATTCCACGCCGGTTCAGGTAAAGAGACTGATATTTACGGCACTAATCCCAACAGTATCTCAAGTTCGTTTATCAACCGCTCACTTTTTCAGCATATTTTAGACCGTGATAACGATGATTTTCCCGGTTTAGAGACAGAAGACGGGATTCACATCAAGGAGCTGATTATAGCCGCTTCGAATCAAGATCATCCCGACAATCCAGAGGACCTAAACTATGGTATTTTAGGCCTTTTATGTCATCTGTATGGTCGCCAAATGGGGCTACCTGCACTTTTTGGTAACGTGCCTGATATAGGTCGTGCAGCAGGTGCGGGGAACTTTTGTTTAATGGGCACAGGTGTATGGAACGCAAACGGTTTTGTTCCCCCTCTACTATCGGCTTGGTTGCGCTATTATTTAGGGTGGGCTCAGCCTACTGAGGTGACTTTTGACTCTACTAACTTGAAGATAGCTCATCCGATGACCAGCTTTTTAGGCAGTGACACGAGTAAGCTCTACAAAATCAATATTTCAGCCGACGAATATTTTCTGATCGAAAATCGACAGCAGAATCCGGATAGCTCAACTTTAGGAGGTCAACCCAACTTCACTTTTCAACTATTGCCGGTTGGTGAGCAGGAATATTACCCTCCACCATACACGATGATACCCCGCTTCAACTTTATGAAAAACAGTTATCGTGGTTGCGAGTGGGACTTCTATTTACCAGGTTTGGGTGGTCCTGACATAGTTAATCTCGAGGACGGCTCAGGGTTACTAATTTGGCATATTGACGAAGAGGTCATCAGGGCGAACATAGAGCATAACACAATCAACGCAAATCCAAAACATCAGGGTATTACTCTTATCGAGGCGGACGGAATCCAACATCTTCGCTCCAGCATGCCCGATAACTATATGCGAGGCTCCCCCTTTGATGCTTTTAGGAAGGGGCATAACGATTATTTTGGCAAAAGGTATTTAGAAGACGGAACTCTTTCCATCCCGTTTGTAGAGAGCTACTATGGTAATTCAGGTTTAGAGATTTACAATATTAGCGATTCAAATCCGATTATGGAGTTTTCGGTTCAATTCCCCGATTATTTAACCTTCACAGGGTACGGTGATAGACCGCTTCCGCTCGCTATGATAGACGGATCAGCAGACTCCAAATATCTCTTTAAAGCGTACGAAACGGGGGAACTCTTTCTGTTTCAAGAGGGCGAGCTCCAAAACGGCTATCCGAAAAACGTAGGCACTATTCCCCATCTTTATGCGGTAACTGCTGATAACATGCAGATTTTACTACCCTCTATCAACGCTACAGGCGAGAGTGAACTACACCTTGTTTCAGCAGCAGGTATTGAGAAAAGTAAAGATGACTTTACTGGCTATGAGTGGGCTTCACACCCGATAGCAGCTGGCCTTGATGGGTTATCAATCTACGCTCTACTCCCTTTCAACAGTTTATCAGATAACAGTAGCAAGATTTATCTTTCAGATGAAGACTTTAAGGTTTCGAATGCCATAGATATAGAGGGCTTGCAAATTGCCTCAAATTTAGTATTGCGTGACAGCGACCTCTTTTACTTCGTCAAAGATGCAGCAGGTATGCATACTTTAGAGAGGTTAGATTTGAGTAGCTTCGAGAGGAAGAGAGTATCGGTCGACCTCCCCTCAGACTTTGAAATCGACTCGTTCACAATAGCGCCGATAACTAAAAAGCTAAGCGGTGCCGTTATGTTAGACAATCTTCTTGTAACGGGCAAAGACAACGGGATTTACCTATTCACTGAAGAGGGTGTAATAGAGAGCGGGTTCCCTGTCTATTTATCAAATGGGATAAGTTCACTCCCTACGTTAGCGGACGTTGATGGGAACGGTTATCTCGATATTTTATTGATGGGTAGCGACCAGCTGTATGTAATTGGGTATGACGGAGGTTTGTTAACCTATCCGAAAGTGGTACAGCTCGAAAAAAAGGGGGCGGTAAACGGTAGATTAGGGGTGGTTGTTGTGGACAATGACGGAGCAAAGCCGCATATCATAAGCACACTTAACGGTAATCGGTTAGCTTTATGGGACGACACTTTTAGGCTCTTACCAAGTTATCCAAGAATCTATAATCAACAGCCTCTAAACACCCCATATTTAGTGAAGAGCAGCAGCGGCATCGACGCCTATCTATCTGCAGAAGGGGGTGTAGTCTACAAAGAGGCGGTTACAAACGGAGCAGATATTGATCTATCCGAGCTCTGGGTAGCAGAGTATGTAAACCTACAGAGGAGCGGGTATTTTAAGCCCAAACAGCTAACTAACAAGTTTGAATCGTCGAAACTATTTGTTAAAGACGAGTGTTATATTTTCCCGAATCCGGTAGGGGGTTTACAGGGCGAAACCCTCTATCTAAATATGATGACTAATGAGAGTATTTTAGTAGAGGTAAAAATATTTGACATAACAGGCAAAATAATTTTTCAAGATAGAGTGCAGTCACAGGCTTACGTTCGAAACAGAAATAAGGTGAATATTTATGTAACTAACTTAGCTCGTGGAGTTTATATCTTACAGATGGCTGCAAGGGATCAGGTACTGACATTTAAGTTTGCCGTGGAGAAGTAGGTTGTAATTAACTAAAGGAGTAAAGGAGCTATATGAAAAGAACATTTTTAATAATCGGTTTGGCACTATTTTGCCTTATACTCAACGCCGATCCAATCTTGATAAACGCTGATTATGGTTGGAAATCATTAACTTTGCCACCGTCAACTTCGATTAGTGCGATGGGTGGAACGGGTGGCGAGTATTTTTCAGAAGCTTCTACCTTTTTGCACCATCCGACATCAGGTCTCATAGGTGGTGTTAACTCCGCTACGGGTAGCAAAACTCTTTGGTTCGCCGACACGAATCTAAACAGTATTGCGATCAGTTCTAACACGGGGCGTAACTCTTTCGGCTTTATTTTCCGTTCGTTAGATTACGGGAAGATAGACTCCAGGGATCTCAACGGCGAGATAATCGGCGAGTTTCATCCTTTGGAGCTAAATTTAGGGTTCAACTATGCGCGTCGTTTAACGCCAGATTTCTATGGGGGGTTGAACCTACTCTTTCTTTATCAGCGGATTGAATCGAGCACGTCTATCGGCTTTGCTACCGACATAGGTATGACTTATTTAACCCCTGTTCAGGGCTTAAATGTAGGTGTTGCGATCAAGCATTTAGGTGTGACCGACAAAGGTGATGTTGAGCGGATAAAGCTGCCGACGACCCCAGAGTTAGGCATAACCTATGTATATCCGTTAACAAGTGTCGACTTATTATTAGCGGCGGATGTATTGAAGCATCCGGACGACAGTAATATAAAGGGGCGCTTAGGTTTAACAGCTCGGATCAACGACATTCTTGATCTTCGAGGCGGATATTTAGTTAATTACGACAGTCAAAGCATCACAACCGGTTTAGGTGTTTCTTGGCGCTCGATCGGTTTCGACTATGCTTACTTACCTTTCAAAAACAATCTTGATGATGTTCACTCTTTTAGTATAACCTACAAGTTTTGATGTTGAGGAAAACATATGCGAAGCGTTAAATATTTAGTTCTATCATTAGTAGGGGTCTTATTTTTAAGCACCTTTTTATTCGGTTTAGATTACGTTCCGAGAGAGATAATCGTTAAAACGACAGAGCCTTTGAGCGTAAGGAGTGTTGATGAAATACATTTTGGCGTAGCCGATTTAGATAACTTTATCGCTCTAAAGGGGGCACGCCAAGTCAAGGTGATGACCCCATCTCCAACGAATAGGTATTACACGGTTAGACTGAACGAAGATTTCAGCTTAAGGGAATTAGAGCAGCTTAACAATCTACGCTCCGAAGGGATTGAGTATGTTCAGCCAAACTATCTGAACAAACAGCTGTTAAAGCCAAACGATCCACTATTCCCTCAGCAGTTTCTTGAGCACGTTAACCTCCCGGAAGCTTGGGAGTATGAAACAGGTAGTAGCCAGGTAGTCGTAGCGGTAGTTGACTCCGGTCTCTGGTTTGAGCATCCCGAATTTAAGTCGTTTAAAAACATCTGGATTAACAATGCAGAATACCCACCTAATGGCGAAGATAGCGACGGCAACGGCTATGTGGATGACTGGTGTGGTTGGGACTTCGTGGACGCTCCGGAAATGGCCGATATTGCTTTGGGTGACTATCTTGATCAGGACAACGATCCGAACGATGAAACAGGGCACGGTACACACGTTGCGGGCATCATAGGCGCTGAGTCCAACAACAGTATAGGTGTTGCAGGCATCTGTTGGGACGTAAAGATTATGGTGTTAAGAGCTGGATTTAGGACTACTCTCTCCAGTGGTTATCTGCAAGATGATGACGCAGCTGCAGCCATTATCTATGCAGTAGATAACGGAGCTAACGTCATCAACATAAGCTGGGGTAGTGACTACTTTTCCCCTGTTATTTCAGACGTCTGCCAATACGCATACGAGCGGGGTGTGATAGTAGTAGCTTCTGCCGGTAACACACCACAGCCGGAGATTATGTTTCCTGCCCGCTTGAACACGACTGTAGCGGTTGGTGCAGTTAACAAGAACCTCACATTAGCAGGTTTCTCAAGTTATGGACCGGACATTGACTTAGTAGCCCCTGGCGATTTTGTTTTAAGTACTTATTTAGATGAGGGTGGTTATGTATACAAAGAGCAGTCTGGAACTTCGATGTCAGCCCCATTTGTCACAGCGGCGGTAGCGTTATTATTATCTTTCGAGCCCGGTTTATCGGTGGAGGAGGTTAAGGCGCGTCTTTTCGCTTCAGCGACTGATTTAGGCGACCCCGGTTTTGACAACCGTTATGGCAACGGTCTTCTTAACGTAGAGAAATTATTAACGGGCGAAGGTTCACCCTTAGTAAACATCACATACCCTGTATATGACGTCGGTGTCAGCGGCACATTTGATATTGTAGGGACGCTAAAAGTACCCGAACTTTCATTCTACAATGTAATGTTTACCGGTAAAGAAAACCCATCGAGTCTGGACTGGAAAGATATAAAAACTCACACAAACACCCCTACAAATTATCGTGGCGAAAAGCACGATGAGACGATTGCCACGTTTTATGTACCGCCGACTTTACCGGACGACGATTATCTCGTGCAGATCAGGATTGAGACCAAAAGGGGGCAGTCTTTTGAAAAGCGTTTTAGAGTACAGATCAAGCAGAACAAACCTAAGCTTGAAGAGGGTTATCCACTGGCGGTGAAGCGGTATAATGTCGATATTCCACACTACTACATCACACTTGGTTTTGACCAAGCTGTATCTGTGAAGATGGATGTAGTTGCGTCTGACGGCACAGAGGCTTCAGTATACAGCAACCAGGCGGACTACGATCACGTTCTAAAGATTCCTGATTATCTTCCTGAGGGCGGTATAGCAATTAAGTTTACTGCCAAAAATATTGGTGGACAGGAGTATGTTTCAGAGATTTACAGCGATATAATTGAGATCGAAAAGAAAGGTATTCCGACCGATAAGTTCATACAAAACACCATCGGTATGCCTGTTATCTCGATCCCTAAAACACGAGACTTTGATAACAACGGCTATTACGAGTTTGTCGGAATGGATATCAACCCGGAGCAGACTTATGGTAACGTTAATATTTTCGAGTTTAAAGACGGAACGATGAATATTAAACACACCTTCGAAGACAAATTTCTACCTCTCGATTTGGGTGATACAAACAACAGAGGTATTGAGATCTTAGGGCTCGTTGGCGATAGAGCAGTGCTCTATGAAACTATCGGGTCTGAAAAATATCCAAACGTAGCCTTATGGTCTGAAAATAACGTCACCGGTGGTAACTTTATCGACTATAAAAACAAAGGTTACGAAGGTGTGGCACTCGTACAAAACTACCAAAATCAAAGTGTGTTAAGACTTTACGCACGAGCCGGCAACTTCTTCGATGCTGAAAATACTCTGTATAACCCCTCCTCAAGTTATCGCAGAAATACCTTTGCACCCCGATTAGCTGCAGGTGATCTGAACAACAACGGCTACACTAATATAGTGACTTCAGATTTAGATGGCGACGTCTTTGTTTACGAAATATACAGTCCGAGTAGCGACAGTTTAGTTTGGGAGACGAGAATTCCCGTTAAAAATCTATACTATCAAGCGGTAGCCGATTTCACAGGTGACGGTAAGCTCGACTTTTGTGTCGGCGGATATGAGTCCGACTATGCAGATAACAATAAGAGTTTCTGGTATTTTGAGTTCTTCACGTATGACGACGCAAGCAAAGGGTTTAAGTCACTCGGCTACGTTGCTTTTGACCATTATGAATCGACTAACTCAATCAGTACTTTAGACTTTGATGGTGACGGTGCAAGCGAGCTTATTTTAGCTTTAACTCCGTATCTTTTCATCATCAAATATGTCGACGGCCAATTCGTTCCGATCTGGCAAGGCGACTCAGTTTTAACCTATAACGTAGTGACTCTACCCAAGACAGATCATCATCCAGCGGGTGTGATCGTCAACGCGATAGGTGAAGAGGGGTTAGTCTCACAATTTGTGACCTCTTCTGATTATGCTGGTACTCCAGCGCCGACCGGTTTAGTTATCAATCCGTTAGACGAATCGAGTGTAGAGCTATCCTGGGATAATGACAGTGCTTCAAAGTATTGTATTTATCGTGCTACTGTTGAGGAAGAGGTGATTTTACTCGATACGACTGCTGAAAATACCTACTTAGACGCCGATTTAACGGAAGGGGTAGAATATTTCTATGCTTTAAGATCTTACAACGAGAGTTATACACCGAATATGAGCTATTATACCCCGTGGCGTTCAGTGACCCCATTACCGGTACCGGAACTACTTTCGATAAGGGTAGTCTCCCCCAAGGAGCTACAACTACTTTTTGACGTTCAGCTGAGTAACGAGGCGATAAACGTCGGTAGTTATAGTGTTAACAATGGGATAGGAAGACCAACCTCTGCCAATCACATATCGAATCACAAGGGTGTCTTACTCCGTTTCGAGCAGAGTTTTGAAAAGACTGACGAACCTTATCTTATTGAAATAGTGGACTTAAAAGGGCGAACCGGTGTTCTTTTCCCAACGGGAGCTTACCCCTTTGAATACGAAGAGGATTTAACTCCACCAGAGATAATTGAGTATTACGTCACGACTCAAGGGGAGTTAGTTATCAAGTTTAGCGAGGACATTGATTCAATTACCGCTCAGGAGAAGGGTAACTATGAGTTGGTCGTGCCTCAGATCGATCCGTTAAACGGTATTGATAAGATTATTTGTATGGACTCAACGATTTCGGTAAGTTTCAAAGAGAAGCTTAAGATGAGTAACCAATCTTACTATCTTAAGATGAAGAATATTGTAGACTTAGCGGGCAACAGGCTACCGAACAATCAGAACGTCGTAAAATTCCAAGTAGAAGTTTTAAACGACTTAACTTACGTGCAAGCGATCCCGAATCCATTTAATCGCACCAAGAACGAGCGGATCGAATTTATCGGTCTCCCTATAGACCAGGAGGGGCAATTGAAGGTCTATACGCTCAATGGCGACTTGGTATTCGAGCACAAAATTTCGGGCTTGACTCCGCAAAATAACACATTTAAATGGAGAGGTGTTAATAATTCAGGCAAAAAGCTCTCCTCTGGGATGTATTTTTACGTCATATCAATGGGGGGTAACCAAAAGCGAGGGCATGTAGCGATAATTAACTAACACCAACAGATAGGGTTCTGTTGTAGAGAGTGAGAGAGAAAAAAATGGAGGTTACTTATGATTACTTTAGACTGGAAAGAGCGCTTAAAATTAGATACAGAAGACTTTGTGGAGCGTAAGCTACCCGAGGGTGATTATTACATAGATATAGTCTATAACGCCTACCCTAAGCGGGTTGACAATAAGATACCTTCAGAGGTTATCAATTTTGTTTCGAAGATATTAACGAGCAAGATCGCTAAAACGGCAAAGGACTATATACCCTTTTACGACTATTTATGGAATGATAAAGGGGATTACGGGCGCCAGATCTTCATATATATAATGCGCACGGTAGTGAAGCGCGACCCTGAGTTTTTCTTAGATTACCTTCACAAAAATATTAAAAAGGATCCGGGTAGTGCCGAAGTTAAGGCTCTTTTACGTCGAGCGGTAGCACCCCTGATGACTTCTGAAGGTAAAAAGTATATAGACACAGTTTTCAACTGGATTGGTATAGACGATGTTGAGCTGCACAAAAGCATCATCAATTTAATGGTCAAGGCGTGTAAGGACGACCCAACGCTTATCAAAAACATCTTTCAAAAGGTTGAAAGGGGCTGGATTTATCCCACTGACCACACCCTTCGAGATAGCTCTACTTTCCTCAAGGCGATAAGTAAGATCGACCAAGAGTTCTATATCAGCGTGTATGATAACTATAAAAATAGCCGTAATCCCGTATTCATCGAAATATTGAGTAGTTCGTTAATGGCGATAGAAGATCCTAAAGCGATCGAGCGACTCTTAGGTTATTTCGAAAACTGGAGTCAAAGCGGCAACATAAGAGTAAAAAAAGCAGGCCAAGTAGGCGTAAGATATTTAAGGAAGAGAATCAAGAAATGAGTGACTTTAATTACATAACAAAACAGGGACTAATCAGGCTACAAGAGCGGATGAATCATCTTAATCTTGTGGAGCGACCTGAGGTAGTACAGCAGGTTGTAACGGCTCGCGAAATGGGCGATTTATCCGAAAATGCAGAGTATCACGCAGCACGCGAGAGACAGCGGCACATAGATAAAGAGATTAGCTATATCCGCAGCCGTTTAGCCAAACTAAAGGTAGTCGATCCAGCACAGGTACCTAAAGATGCCGTCCGGTTCGGTGCAATAGTACGGATTAGGGATGAAAACACAAGCGAAGAATTAGTTTATCAGCTACTCGGAGTTGATGAAACGGAAGGTTTTTCGACTGAAGGGGTTACCCCTTTATCAATAGCTTCACCTATCGGCAAGTATTTAACCGGAAAAAAAGTTGGTGAAACTACCGTTATCAGAGTACCTTCTGGTGAGAAGACCTTTAAAGTGTTAGAGATAAAATAGTTAAGGAGATAGAAAAAGATGGGATCAAAAGACAACAAAATGAAAGAATTTGGATATGAACGCCAGAACTTCTGGAAAACCAGTTCCGACAAAGAAAAGAAAGCAGCTTTTAAGTTTGCTGACGAGTATAAAGAATTTCTAAGTGAATGTAAAACAGTAAGAGAGACCGTTGAGTTCTCAATAAAAGCTTTAGAAAAAGGAAAGTTCCAAGAGTTAGACCCTAACAATAAAAAAGGGGATAAACTATATAAAATCTATAGACAGAAAAATGTGATCGCAGCAGTTATCGGCAAGCGACCTATCGCAGAAGGGCTAAATATTATCGCTCCACATATCGACACCCCACGTGTTGACTTAAAGCAAAACCCACTTTACGAAGATTCGCTAACTCAGCTCGGTATGCTACGTACCCATTACTATGGCGGAATCAAGAAGTATCAATGGATGTCGATACCACTCGCCTTACACGGCGTAATCATTAAAAAAGATGGTGAAGTTTTACACATCTCTATCGGTGAAAACGATGATGAGCCTGTATTTGTAATGCCAGACTTACTTCCACACCTTGCTGCAGATCAATATGCTCAAAAAGTCGGCGACGCCGTTAAAGCCTCACATATGAACGTTATCTTCAACTCTATTCCATACGTTGATGAAAAACAAAAAGAGGCGATAAAACTCAACGCATTGATGATCCTGAACGAACGTTACGGTATTACCGAAAGTGACTTCTTAAGTGCTGAATTAGAGTTAGTACCTGCCGGTAAAGCGCGCGACGCCGGTATCGATGCAAGTTTAGTTGCCGGGTATGGGCACGACGACCGCGTCTGCTCTTACACCTCTTTAGCAGCTATCTTGGAGTTAAAACCAGAAAATATAGATAAGACCGCCGTTATCTTCTTTACCGATAAAGAAGAGGTCGGAAGCGAAGGTAATACAGGCGCAAGATCAGCTCAATTCCTTGACTTCATAGCTGACCTGTTAAAAGCAAACGGCGAGCCTTATGATAGTTATACACTACGTAAAGCTATGATGAATAGCCAGATTATTTCAGCCGACGTTAATGCCGCTATCAATCCAAACTTCCCATCAGTTCACGAAAAAGATAACGCAGTTATTATGGGACACGGTGTTAGCTTAACTAAGTATACCGGTGCCCGTGGTAAATCTGGTTCAAACGACGCTAATGCAGAGTTTGTAGCCAAGATGATCCGTCTTTTTAATGAAGAAAAGGTTAACTGGCAGATGGGCTCACTCGGAGCGGTAGATGTCGGTGGTGGCGGCACAATAGCCAAGTTCTTAGCTGTATACGGCGCTGAAGTAATCGACTGCGGAACCGGTGTAGTCGGTATGCACGCCCCTTGGGAGTTAATCTCAAAGGCGGACTTATATTCAACATTTAAGGCTTACACCTCCTTCTTAAAAAAGGGATGATCGACTAAGTAGGTCTTATGCAGAAGGTTTTTACAATTGCACTCCTCTTAACAGCGGTATCGCTGCTTTGTGCAACCGAAAACCAAACTATTCCCGAGCGGGTAATAGAGCAGTTTTATCGTGAACTTCCTTCTGATCTACCCATAGTAGTCCAACTTGAGGTTGATGAATATGAAATGCCGCTATCAAGCCTTTTAAAAGGGCGTCTGCTCAATGATGGGCATAGACTCTACACTGAACAGGATGGCGAACATTACACTATTACACTCCGTAATGAACGGATTTACACTCGACATAAAGGTGGATTTATTTTCATACCGAGAAACTATCTCACCACCTCTCACCTATTCACTTACGAGGTAATCCATCAACCGACTGGGGAGACTATAGATATAAATAATTTAACTGTTGAGACTAAGATACGGGTGAAAAATACCGATATGCGCTGGTACGACCCTATCTTAGTTTCAACTATTATCGGCGGCTTAGCTTATCTCTTTTACTTCGGTAATAAATAAGCACTATAACATCAATTCCGAGGAGATAATGAGAAGACTTTTATTGGTATTATTGACTGCAGTCACACTCTTTGGCTGTAGTATCGGCAAATCAAAGAGTCAGATGCCGATAGAAAAAAGAATCGAGTTAGGTGACCACTATTACGAGCGTGGTCGCTACAACAAAGCAGCTGACCATTATATCGAAGTGGTCTTTGAAAGAAGCTCAAACTATACCCCGATCGCTCAGTTTCGACTCGGCGAATGTCATTTTAATCTCGGACGTTATACAGACGCCATCTTCGAATACCAAGAGCTTATTCGCCTCTTCCCCGAGTTCAAAGATGTTAGTGTAGCCTATTATCGAATCGGTGAAGCTCACTACCAGAAATCATTGAAGCCTCAATACACCCAAGAGGATGGACACCTCGCTATTCAGGCGTTTGAAGTCTACCTCGACCGCTTCCCTTATGGCGATAAAAGAGAAAGCGCACTCGAAGCAATCCAAGAGCTACAGTACAAATTTATCGAAAAAAACTATAATAACGGCTATATCTATTACCGACTTTACGACTACAGTGCCGCCTTGATGTACTTTGATGAAATATTAGAGTTAGGAAATAGAAACGAGTTAGATAAAAAAACACGTTACTACGAAGCCCGTATCTACGTCAAACGTAGAGACCAAGAAAATGCACTATCGATGCTCAAATCACTTAAAGAGTACTATCCAGAAAGCAAAGAGACTCAAAAAATAGAGCGCTTATACGACAAAATCTTCTAAAGATGAAACTCGGTATTCTCGGGGGCACTTTTGACCCAATCCACAACGGACATTTAGCCATTGCTAAACGTACCTATGAAGAGCTTAACCTCGATAAAATACTCTTCACACCATCCTGTGCTCCACCACATAAAGTAGATAAAAATATAGTCGACTACCCTTACCGGATGGCGATGATAGAGATCGCTCTAAAAGATTACCCCCATTTCCAACCATCAGACTTTGATTTTACGCCGGGAGCCACCAGCTACACCAAACATCTCATAGAGTCGTGCCAACTCGTCTATCCGCGAGCAGAGATATACTTTATAATCGGTGGAGATCAGCTTACTAAGCTCCACACTTGGTACGAGATAGAGTGGCTTTTTAAGCAGTTAAGGTTTGCAGCCTTCTATCGCCCCGGCACCGAGATAGATCTGTCGAATTTAACCCCTTATTTGGACCGTATCGTTCAAATAGAGATGGAACCGATAGCAGTTTCGTCGGAACAGATTAGAGATAGACTACGTGGTGGCTTAAGCGTTGAGGGGATGCTGCCCGCCAACGTTTTAGATTTTATTCAAAAACAGGGACTGTATCGTAAAATTTAGACCGCTTCGGCAACGACTATTAAGCCGTTCCCTTTTCTATTCTGCCAAAAGTAGTCGAGCCCCATTAACAAGAGACTTACCGGCATTATAAGTACCAAATAAACAGGTAGAAGTAGCCAAAGCTTATTTTTAATCATATTAAGGCTGTTTTTCATAGAAAGGTGCCACGCTAAATTGCCCCACACCCCGTAACTGAAGTACGACTCTTTAACTTTCCAACCACTCTTGGTAAGCTTTTTCTCCAACTCCTCTTTAGTGTACCCATCCCTGAAGTGTTCGGCGGTAAACTCAGCCTCTTTAGTCCGATACGGCGTCGATATAATTAGTATACCGTTGTCTTCGGCAGCGTATCTCAGGTTTTGTAGCACTTCGACGTCAAACTCAATATGCTCCAAAATATCGATCGCGATGAAGAGGTTATATTTATCTTTGGGTACGTAAGCTTGTAGGTCGGCGGAGACAGCTGTGACCCTGTTTTTCCACCGGTTTTGAGCATATTCTTCAAAGATTTCTACCCCTTCACGGTCAATGTCGACGGCAAGTACTTTTGCTTGAGGTGCTATTTTTAACACATATTCTGAGTATTGTCCAAACCCAGAGCCGGCGTCATAAAAGTTAATTTGATCAAGTTTAGCTACGTATTTCTTAAGTTCTTTTTTAACGTACCACTGTCTGAGGATGAAGAGGTCGAGTCCTTTATAGAACGGGGCTCTAAGCTGAGGAAACATTCTAATAATATTGTTTAGTTTCCTTTTTAGAGGTTCGTATTCCACACCTATTTCTCGTTAATTATATATGTAGTCCGGTCAGCAGTCTAAACAGGAATAACACAGGGGGCATCACTATATTTCCGATCAGATTCCAGTTGAATAGATAGGAGACAAGGATTAGCCCGAGTACAATGTACATTCCTTTTCTTTCGAGCTGCATAAATCTAAAATAATGTCGGTCAGGCAAAAGCATTCCAACGATTTTCGAGCCGTCGAGCGGCGGGAAGGGTATTAGATTGAAGCACCCTAAAACCAGGTTTAGAATGATAACCATAAAGAAAGCCTGAAGGAGAAAACCGTTGATCAGAGCGAAGGGGCTCTGCGTCGACGTCATAGCCAAAAGCCTGACAAAGATAGAAAAAATAGTGGCGACTATGAAGTTAGACATTGGACCGGCAAGGGCGGTAAGCCCCGTATCTCTTTTCATATTTTTAAAGTTATACGGATTGATCGGCACAGGTTTAGCGTAACCGAAGGAGAGTTTACCTCCGGTAGTAATCAGGAGTAGTAACGGCAGAATAATTGTACCAAAAGTGTCGATATGTACTTTCGGGTTAAAAGAGAGTCTTCTATACCGTTTAGCTGTGTCGTCCCCTAATAAAAGTGCTGCATAGCCGTGGCTAACTTCGTGGATGATAATACTCATAAAGATTATCGGAAGGACGATTATGTAGTAGAGAAGATTACTCATTGTTAATTTCCTTTGCAAACTTTGCAGTAGCGGCGTTTACCTACTTTAACGACTGTCTCATCGTTCAGCTCGATAACTTCGTCTTCACTCTCAATTTTTCGATCGTTGACCGAGACAGCGTTCTGCTTAATCATCCGACGTGCTTCACCGCCAGATTTACAAAGACCAGAGTCGGTGAGCAGTTTAACTATCCATATTGAGTCCTCTTCACAATCGAATACAGGAATGTCGTCAGGGACCTCTCCTTGGCTAAATTGTCTGTCGAAAGCCTCTTCTGCAGCCAACGCCTCCTCTTCAGAGTGGTAGAGCGATACAATTGAACGGGCGAGTCTTTGCTTGATAAATTTGGGGTTAGTCCCACTTTTTAGTTCAGCCTCAATCTTAGCAAGCTCCTCTTCGTCGGTGTTAGTTGCCAGACGGAAGTATTCAACGATTGCACTATCAGGGATTGACATTACTTTTCCGTACTTTTCGTTTGGTGGATCAAACACGGCAATATAGTTGTTAAGGCTCTTACCCATCTTGTTCACGCCGTCGGTACCGACTAAGATTGGGAAGAGTAGTGCCACCTGCTGTTCCATTCCAAAATAGCGTTGCATATCGCGACCGGTCAAAATATTGAACTTCTGTTCTGTAGCACCGAGCTCAATATCAGCCTCTACCACTACAGAATCATACCCTTGTAAAATAGGGTACATAATTTCGTGCATACCGAGTGGCAGCCCTTTTTCATAACGATCACGGAATGTATCATGCGCCATAAACTGAGCTAAGGTAAACTTCCCCATCATCTGTAAAGTATCGGCAAGGGTGAGTTTGCTAAACCATTCAGACTGCCATCGCACCTCAGTTTTATCTCTATCTAAAACGGTATAAAGCTGATCCATATATCGTTCGGCATTCTTCTTTGCCTGTTCAGCGCTGAGAGGTGGTCGTGAAGTGTCTCGACCGGTAGGATCACCGATCTGGGCGGTAAAGTCACCAATGATAATTACACCGGTATGTCCCATATCCTGAAGCTCACGCATCTTGCGAATAGGTACTAAATGACCAATATGAACATCAGAACCTGTCGGATCGATACCATACTTCACCCGTAACGGTTTTCCCGTTTTCTTTGATTTTGCCAGCTTAGCAATCAATTCCTCTTCAGGTATAATCTCTTCTACGCGCCGCTTTATTATTTTCATTTCATCAGTCATAGGAGCACAATCCCTCAATCTTTATTTGAGTCTCAACCTAAAACAACGAGGTTAATTTGTCAATGTTAATCGGGATAAGGCTTAACGGACGCTTCTTCGTTTGCTTCTTGTATATTAATTTTTGTTTGTCAGGCGCCAACCACTCTTTATTTAGGTTACTGGTAAGTCAATCAGTGTTGTAGGGCGTCGGGTTTGCTCGACCCGTTCCGTTACTCCCGTTTTCTCTTTAATTGGCTAATCAACCTGTAATCGCTATGTGCAACCCTTTGCATATAAGATGGCAGTATACCTAATCCTTAATTATCTTTTAAATCTGCGTAATCTCCGAGATCTACGAGCGGCTCTTTTTTCTTTGTTCGTTAGGTTACCCATATGCGTCAGGTGCCAACCGTTGTAATTGAATCGTTCGATTATTTCGTAGGGGAGGCGGTTCTACCCCTCCCGTTTTCTCTTTAATTGGCTAATGTACCAGTATTCGCAATGTGTAAACCTTTGCATGTAAGATGGCTGTGTACCTAATCCTTAATTATCTTTTTAATCTGCGTAATCTCCGAGATCTGCGTGAGACCCCTTTTTAACTTCACAACTCCAAAACTCCACAACCCTTTTTGTCACTTCACAGCTCTGCTCTGCCTACACATCTACTTCTAAAGCATAAATAGTAAGAAGAAGCTCACTATCGTCAATAAGTGTATAAACAGGTTCTTTTTTCGATAGTTCTTTACTTTCGGTAATAATTATTGGGACTCCTTCACCTCTTTTATCCATCATGAAGCCTCTTTGTATTGATTTGTTATCCAGGCCGATGGGAGTTCTTGCCAGAAGGCTCGTCAGTGTTTCATTTCTTGAAATTTGTCTTAAAGGCATACTATCAGTCGTCATAGTGTTAGGAAGGGTGCCGGGCGAGTAGATCTCTAACCTGTCAGAAAACATATGCAGTCTTATTTTTGAACCTTGTATTGAGTAGTCACGGTGAGCCACTGCATTAACCAGCGCCTCAAAAACAGCATTCATCGCGTACTGAGGTTTTTCTATTCGTTGTGGAGACTTAGTTGCAAAGACTTTCATATTTCTTTCCACAAATTTATATGCATCTCGCACCTGTTCATCAAGGGATCCTGTGATATCTTTACTGTCCAGCTGATAGTTAGAATTTCTTTCAAAACCTCTATAATACACTGCTTGAATAAAGGCATTAGGTATATACTCTTGCGGGTTATCGCACGCGATCAGAATACCAGATATAGTAGCCCTTAATGTTTCTGAGTCATCATAAGAAAGCAGCTTCATTTTGGTTAAAAACTCGATATCATCTTTTGGAGACAAAGGGGTTCGATATTTTTCCCACTTATCTTTGTTCAAATCGTTGACTGTTGTACGTGCAACCGTTGATTCATCAAATCTGATTAAGCGTGATTGATTTCTTTGTTGGAACATTCTTGCAAGCACATCTGGCGTCATTTCACGTTTAGAGCTACCTTCACGACGCCAATATCCACCAGGGCTTTTATGAATAAATATGCTTTTAGGGATATCCATCTTAATGACGGGAACCATGTCACCAGAAGGATTTGGCAGCGATATTTTTCTAAGAGAGTAATCCAATGGTGGTGAGATAGAATCTCGGCAGATTCCCTTTATCCAATCTTCAACGATATCCAGTTTATCTTTAGGGATACCTATGATTTCATGTGTTTTATCGGCTACACCAAAGACTACGACACCACTTCTTGAATTAGCGAAGGCTGCGAACTCGTCAGCCATATCATCTCTTTTAGGACCTGTTATTCTGTTACCTGCAAAATGAACTTCTTTGAGTTCCAGCGTTGAGTCTTCACCTAACTCAATTTGCTTCATTAATTCAAACTCTGTATCAAACATGGTCATCTCCTATAGTCATTTTGGTGTATCGTTTCTTAAAAGCTTCTTTGCCACCTTCTAAGATGTTGCAAACCTTTCCCAGATCAGTCGGAACAATGAACTTACTGTCTACATAGTATAACCTCATCGCTACTTTATGATCTAACGTCTTTATAAGCATAAGATAAAACAAAAGGGAAGTTAGTCAAGTCATTCCTTACAGACCAATTTGCTTTTCCTCTCATACGTCTTATCTTTTTATTAGGAGGTCATATGGTTCTTTTAACTATTTTATGGATTGCAGTTCCGATAGGCGTCGTAGCTTTCATTTTATGGGCTATCTACCCCGGAAAGAAGAAAACCGGTATTAAAGTCATTGACGACCTTTTTAAATAGTAGTTTCTTTGAGATGTTAGTTGCCCTGTAATCGCTATGTGTACACCTTTGCATGCAAGATGACAGTATACCTAATCCTTAATTATCTTTTCTTTTTAATCTGCGTAATCTCCGAGATCTGCGAGCGGCTCCTTTTTCTTTGTTCGTTATGTTACCAATACGTGTCAGGTGCTAACCGATCTTTATTCAGACTACCCTTTTTCACTTTACAACTCTGCTTTTCCTCCTTACTTCACTCCAATTATCCGCGTGATTCTAAGAGTGTGTAGCACATTGATCCAAAATAATGATAAAATAACTTGACTTTTTGAATTTCAAAGAGATATATGTTGAAAACTGGAATGTTTTAGACAAAGAAGAAGCTAAAAGACTTAAGGGAGTTGTCTGTTCTGAGGCACTTATAGAACATTGTGTTGAATATGAGTATGTTAAGTGTGCCTATATTGCTCGTAGGGATGAAGCAAAAAAACTGTTTGATATGGGTTTTGATAAGGGAATAACAGTTTGTCCTTATATGTTTTTTTGTTAACTAAGGGAGGAGTGTATGATTACGGTAAAAATTGGAGATCTGTTTACAAGTGATATGGCGACTTTGGCTAATACCGTTAACTGTGAAGGTATTATGGGTAAAGGGATCGCTCTTAACTTTAAAAAGAAATATCCTGAAATGTATGAAGACTATAAAATGAGGTGTTTGAACGGTGAGGTCGAAGAGGGCGTCCCCTATGTATATGAGGACCTGTTTGGCAATAAGGTCTTGAACTTTCCGACCAAGAACCATTGGAAAAACTACTCAAACCTCAAAAAAATTGAAGAAGGGTTAGATTCTATCATAGAAAACTATCAAAAATGGGGGCTTAAATCGCTTGCTTTCCCACCTTTAGGTTGTGGCAATGGTGGACTTAGTTGGCTACAGGTAGGGCCACTTATGTATCAAAAGCTTTCAAAACTTGATATCCCGATTGAGATTTATGCTCCTTGGGGAACAGAAGAGCAATACCTCACAGAAGAGTTTCTCCGAGCTCCTATATTAAGCAAAGAGGCAAAGCCGTTAATCGCAAATGACATTCCGGGAGGTTGGTTTATAATTCTTGAGATTCTTTATGAGCTCCAAAACCTGCGTTTTACGAGAAGAGTAGGGAAAACCATATTTCAGAAAATCTGTTACTTCGTTACTTATTCTAAGGTGGAGACAAGCTTAAGCTTTCATAAAGGGAATTATGGACCGTATTCGCGCGAAGTCCAAGAACTCTATAACTTTTACGGAAGAGAGAATTTAATTAGTGTAGATAGCGGTGATTCGGGTGATAATATAATAAGCGTTCAGGATAAATATCTTGAACTAAGAGAGCGAAATAGAAAACTCTTAGAAAATAACGCAGTTGTTATCGATCGTGTTGTGGATCTTTTCAGGCGAGTAAAGTCAGCACAACACGCTGAGATTCTTGCGACTATAGTCTACGTGTATGAAGAGTTAAGTAAAGGAACAGGACAGGATGCCTTAAAAGATACTGATGTTTACAACAATACGATAGAATGGAAAAAGCAATGGGATACGCCAGAGAAAAAAATAACGCTTATTGATTCTATTAGACATTTATCGAGCAGAAAATGGATTAAAGTACAATTTAGCCCAGAATTGGATATCGATGACTTTTAATGCTCAAATGGTGTAAGACTGCTCAGCAAAGGAGATCTTACTCACTTCACAACTTTTAGATAAAAACCGCATCAATACAGGCCAATCAAACTGTTAAAGAATCCTTAATAGTTTGATTTCGATGCTAAATTTGGTAGGACTTTTTGATGACCTCGGGACGAGCAAGTCTCGTCCACTACAAGTCATTTTATCCATAGGTGTTAGGCGCTAACCGTTCACCCGTTAAATTACCACTAATCTTATCCTTAATTTTTCTTTTCATTTTAATCTGCGTAATCTCCGAGATCTGCGAGCGGCTCTTTTTCTTTATTTGTAAGGTTCCCATACGCGTCAGGCACCAACCGTTGTAACTGAATAGTCCGATTTTTTCGTAGGGGAGGCGGTTCTACCCCTCCAGTTTACTCTTTAATGGGCTAATCAACCTATAGTCGCTATGTGCAAACTTAGCATGTAAGATGGCAGTATACCTAATCCTTAATTATCTTTTTTATCTGTGGGATCGGTGAGATCTGCGAGCGGCTCCTTTTTCTTTTTTTCTTTGTTCGTTATGTTACCAATACGTGTCAGGTGCTAACCGATCTTTATTCAGATTACCCTTTTTCACTTCGCAACTACACAACCTCTCAACTTCAAAACTCTGAGCCTCTCCTTGCTTCTCCTTCCTTTTAATAACTGGATCGAATTCTGCTTCCCAAATGAAATGTAGGAGGTTTGAAAGCTCCCCCGTCCTTGTATTGACCGCATAATAATATTCTTCTACTCTTCCTTCGTATTCAAATTGTATCTCACGTTTAGGACTGTATTTCTTTTCGGTTATAATTGTGTCAGTTACGGGGTTTGGATTGTTGGGGTCAACTGCACGGTATACGATTAACTCATCATCTTTTATAGTTTCTCTGTCGAAATAAAAGTTCTTCATTCTTAGGTTAACCGGCTCGTCTTGTTTGAGACGGTATGGCGTATTACGATACAGCTCTCTGATGAGCTCTTTGCGCCCCTCTTGAGGGTGTTGCATCGCTTCTTGCATTATGAGGCGTGCTCGTTTACGGAGCGGTGTATTTTCACTATTAGTCTTGTATGATTCAGGATTATACTCTTTTATTTGTTGGGTACCGTGCGACATCTGAAACACATAACCACCTTTCTTTCGCCCCATACTTTCCCTGTATCGAATACGACCATTGTACTGCTAATTGTACCCCTAAAGGTAGTTGCAAATAGTTATGAATGGTATTAGTAGCAAGGTGTTTTAGCTCATTCTTAACCGGCAGGTTAACCTGCAGTTTTCCGCCACTTCTAAATACAAGCTCATCTCTGAGCTGTGATACTATACTCTGTTTACTCATCTAAGCCTCCAAATAAATTATTGATCCCTCTACTATATATAGGCGGACAATTCGTCACTTTTCAGAAACTATTTTTCATGGGGGGCGTGTAATTGGCTGATACGTATGCAAATAAAATCTTTCATCTTGCCGTTAAGTAAGGAGTAGTTCCGTAGGCGGGTCAGAGCCGGCTACGGTATTCTTCCTTATATGCTCCTAAGATGAAGGTTGTGTTTTCTAAATCCCAAAGAAGCGGTTAAAGAAGGTGTTTAGTTTATCGATAACATTGTTAATGATACCGGTGCGATCGATGTCTTTATTAAATCTGGGAATAGCTGGCATTATATCGGTGATAGTGGTTCCAGTAATTTGCAGGACGCCATCTCGGAAGAAGTCAGGTATTTCTTTATTCGCAGAAAGAGACAATTATTAAGGGTTATGGGTCCTTCGAAATATGATTATCCATAATCGCTTCAAACATCTTTCCAATGTAATCGTTGTCGTCCATAAACAGCACGTGTTTTGCATTCCATTCTTTAATGGTTGCGCTTCTGTCCACAAGCTCTAAATACTTTGTCGGAGAAAGAATAAACGAGGTTAACACAACGGACGGCATGTTCAGTTTAACCTGAACGCCTTTTAATTGATCAAGCAACTTGACTTTACTGGAAGATATTGATTCTCGACCCATTCCGTGCGGGTCAATGAAGGTTATGAATTGCTTATCATCGACAATCAGCCACAGGATGAAGTCCGGATAAAATCCAGCGTTATCAAAAAAGCCAATGCCTTTTCTGCTACGATTGCGGATTAAGTATAGTTCCTTTTCCGCAAAGCGGTCAGCATTAGTGGTGATATAATTTTGAAGTGCCTTAACGAACTTTAACTCGTTTTCATTGAGCACCACTGGTGATATGACTATCTCCAAGTTCCCCTTTGCTAAATACAGAAGAGGATTATATAAATGCTCCGGAACACTAAGTACTTCCACATCTCCCTGAGTTGGGATAGCAAAGGATGGCAATTTATTTTCATTCTTAGCCGTCTCGACTTCAGCAATTATCCGACGAAGCCAATTAATTGTAGCCTTATTTGTTTCATTTTCATCGATGCTTATACTGTACTCGTCTTCTTCTTCATTCAAGAAATTTTCGTTACTGTCATCCAGGGGGATGAGCTCATATCCAACTACTTTTGATTCCCATTTGTTCTGTTTAGCATAATAAAATCTATCAAAATACTTTATAAGCAAAGCTACTGCAATTTTTTCAAAACGCTTATAATCCTCAAAGTTCCGCACAACAAGTTCGTCCTCCAGAATGAGGATCCTGTACCATTGGTTAATGTGAAGTAATTTTTTTAAATCCTGCCGGGTGATATTTACATTGTGCCTCGCTTTTTCATTCTTGTATCTTTGTAGCTCAGAGTAGATTGTATCGTAGTCTAAGAAGGCGAGATGTTTAGAGCTAAGGACAGCTACATTTTTTGTGACCTCGCCTATATTGCGGTTTTGCGAGGATTCAAATTGAACCTTTGAATAACAGTCAAGTGTAACGACAGGTAATTCAGATTCAAATTTCAAGAACGGCTTTGCTGCATCTTTTTTGAAATCCACGCCACCCTTAACGCGCAGAGAATACAGCCCTCTGCTTTTATATTTCTTGTTCCGAATTACAGGCATTTTTAAAGTAAGAGGCTGACCTTTCTCACTCGGAACGTCTTCAGCCTTGAGAAAATCTTTGAACTGTTTCATATAGTCGGCACGGACTCCAAAAATATTGAGTGTTTCTAAAATGCCGATATACTTTGGCACAACAGTCTCTGGAAAATCCTTTTTATAAAAACTGCTTCGTTTCAACGACATCCCATGTCCTTTCAAGCGCACGCCGCGGCCGAAAAGTTGGATAATTTCACTACCTTCACTGCGTCCAACATTCATAAGTCCCATTGTTGATACACGCCAACAGTTCCATCCTTCGGTGAATTTCTTTGAGCCGATGAGCAGGTTAACTGTTGACTTTGGCTTTGTAATGGCGTAGAATAGTGATTCTGAAAAAGGGACAACACTGGTGTTAAATCCATTGGCCTCACACAATTTAATCAATTCTCTATCATCACCGACGTTGATAACGCCAAACGGTTCATTTTCGCCGAGACGCAGTTGAATTTCACCGCTGATACCTCGAAGGTTTTCGATGTGTAGAGTAGCTACAGCTGAAGCACAGTTAAACACAGTTTTCAAAATATCCAAATACATTTCTGCCGGAGTAATGCCGATTACCATTAGATACGGGAAGCTGTTTCTAAAGATATCTTGGTTTCTACTATCCAGTAGGCCTGTGTTCCCGGAAAGAATACGTTTAATGTTTCCTTTAGACTCTGATATGTTCGTGATAAAGTCTCTAAAAAACAGAAGGATATCCACCACATCAGAAACCTGGCGCCCATCTTTGGTTCGCACAGCATTGACGCTTGCGCCAACAAATACAAACAGTGGGTTTTCAATATTGAAAGGTGCATATTCGCTTTCTTTTGTAAGATACAGCTTTTTCTGTTGATAATACGACATTAAGCAGGCAGTTAGATAAACATTACGTTTCATCTCATCATTATCGTCTGGTAAGTTGATGATATTGTAATCCTTGCCATAACCGTCGCCATAGAAAAACTTATAGGAATAGTCAAAGATGATGCATTTGGCATAACGTTCAGAAAGGGATTTATCACGTGAAGCTGTAATTGCTTGGCCAAAGGTTGCAGAATACTCGAAGGAAAATCCATTAGAGCAAAGCTCGTCTCTGTATTTCTGCCATTTCCCATCTCTTCCGGAGGATGAACCGCGATGACCTTCGTCAACAAATACAACATTGCGGTTACCGAAACGCTCAACAGAGACTATGGTTTCTTGATCCTTGTCGCCTAACTTAGTATTCTCAAGAATATTGATTTCATTGGTTTTCTGCATCCAGCGGCTAATAGACTTGTCATAAATGCTCGCTGAAATACTGGAAGTAGTATAATCTACGAGATGTTGGTTTGACAAGCCTTCCTTTGGTGTCAACAAAATATATGATGCGCCGTCTGGCAACTTCCCACCAGAGTAGTGAATGTATTGATGATAATTAACATGCATGATGAGTGTCTTTCCGCTGCCAGTAGCACTCCATACAGCAATTTTATTTAGGTCATTTTCAGTATACGGTTCATATGTATCATTCGGATATTCTTTATTAAAATCGAATACATAGGAGTTCAATGCATCAAGCAATTCTTGCCGGTTATTAAAATATTCGTCAAGGTAGTATTCAATAAAAAGTAGCGACAGATATTGAAAGTATTTCAACGCTATCGGTTCATCGCGCTTTTCGTTGATTTTCCGCATGTGTGAAACGATGTTTAGATCATAGCGAGCAAGAGTTTCCTCTCTTATCGTGCACGTTCCACCAAACTGCGTTATCAATTGTTTATAAAAACCTGTTACGCCTTCGCTATCTATTTCTTCCAGCGACGGCTTTTTCATATCTTTGGAAAGCATCTGCAAATCATCAACACCGAACTGTGTCAAGAGGAAGCGGTTTAAAATAAGCTTTTGATAAAACTTTAACTGCGGATCACTAGCCGTTGTTCTTCTTGTCATTGTGCCGCCTCCTTATTCCGTGTCTTCAAACATACGTTTTTTCATTACCTCGTCTATGAGAACAACCTGCCAACTCTCGCCGTTACCGCGCAGGTTTAAAAGGTTGTTATCACAATTGACATATATACACTTAAACTTACATTCTTTGAAAAGAGAAAGAAAATAAGAGTCAAGCACTGCGTTATCTTTTTCGATATCGCTCGTCATTTCACGCCAGATTATAAGTATCTCGTCGCCGCTGGGCACAGATCCTTCAACGGCTTTGAATTTATAGGTATCCCCGACTTTAAGCTTAGCGGAAAGAACGCCGTATTCAGTCCTGCTAAAATCGGCATCATATGATACTAACGCATGACTCTTTTTGACCGTATGACCAATAAGATAATTGAACGTTTCAACAAGATCAATGTTTTGTTCTGTGCTTTCAAGATTTCGAGTAATGTTCATTTTGTAACTAAACGGCTTGTCCAGCATCTCAACATTAAGTAGGCTTGTGCTATCCTCCGCCTCTTTATTCAGCATGTAAGAAAGAAAATAACTTTCACGAGCTTCTGTAAACATATCGTAATCGCTGCCACTTAAAACGATATTGTTCAGAGTATCCTCGTAGGATTCAAGGCGCAGATATTTGAAGGCATGGGAGCTACCCTTACGAGACACAGGTTTGCTATTTTTCCAGCCCTTCTGCGTATCTGTATCCATTGAATATATTGCCTTTTGAATTCTTGGCTTGGTCACTGTGTCAAAGTACTCTCCCATTTCTACAATTATATATTTTCGATTGCCATCGTCTTGACGGTTAAGGTTAATAACTGCATGAGCTGTTGTACCAGAGCCGGCAAAGTAGTCGAGTATTAGAACAGGAGAATTCATAATGATCATTTGCTCCAGTGTGAATATACTCTTTGCTGTATTTTTTGATAAGTTATGTGACACGATTTTTTGAAGCATTTCTTTTAAGAGCTCTGTGCCGTATTCGGGATTTGCATATTGTGGGGATACCCAGCAGGTTTTTGGAATTTCGAAATCATATCCTGGTGTATATACGTTGCCGTTTTCATAGATGTAAGTGCTAATTTCTTCTTTAGCCCTTGAGAATTCTCTTTGCCATACCAAACATGTTCCGTCCGCCATTTTAGGTAATATAAAGTTATATCCTTGGTTTCTATATTTTTCTTCTAACTCACTGACGTGTAAATCATTAAAGACTTTATCTGTTTCATTGAAAATGTTGTCGTATTCCTCATCTGAAACCAATGTTAATATGCCATTTCTTTCTAATATCGGATAAAAACGTAGTGGCCTAACCTCGCGTCGCGAATTTGTACCGGTTCTTTTAAACGGTGTTTTATCTGTTTTATTCTCTTTTTTTCTACAGAAAGACCGTTAATTAGCATTAAATTCTTTGCATGAACAATATGATATTCTGAGTTTTTATTTACATTGTTAGCAACTCTACCTTGAGGATTACATAAAGTAGTGATAGTGGATATATAGTTGTCTTTACCGAATACATTATCACCAATGCAAGTTAAATATCTTAACTCAATGTCATCAATAGCTTGTATTATTATTGACTTCTCGTTCATTAGTTTTTTCGCTAATATTAATCTATCTTGAATTAGGGAAATCCAGCAACTGTCTTTATAGTTATTCTTGTAAAGTATGGGGGAGGAATCAGTGTTGTAAGGGGGATCAACATATACTGTGTCAATTTTATTTTTATATTTATTTTGTAGCAAGCTCAATGCCTGATAGTTCTCACTAAGTATTAGCAATCCATCCAGCTTTTCATCCAAGTTATCTATACTGGCAATGAGCTGTTCTTTAAATTTAGCGCTGAAGAATGCAGTATCCAAGACGAGGAACGGGTTCTGCTTCAAAAACTCCGCCGTAAGAGGCTTTGAATAAGCAATTGTAGTGGTATTAAAAAGATCATTAGCCTGTGCTTCTATTTCATCAATAGCAAACAGACGTACCCATTCGTCTCGTTGCGCTTCATTGGAAGCGATCTCGGGGTACATTGTTTCAGGCACACGGTCGAGTGTAATGCAGTAATTTGTTTCGACAACGAATTTCTTTTTAAGATACAGCTTCTTCTGAAAGTCCTCAATCTGTGCAAGGAAGGTGATAACTTTCTGTGCAATTTTACGGATAACCTTTGCCTTAGTCAGGTATTTCTTAGTTTTTGCTTCATCCTGCACATCTATGTCATCGAGGTAAATCACGTCGTTCTTAATATAGAAATCAAGCTCCTGTCTCAGGAATTTACCAAGATTCTTATGAATGAAATAATCAAAGGTGTTACGTGCAGTATAGCGGTGAAGTTGACGCTCAAATAGCGTCTTGTCATCTGTCATTTCCAGAATCTCATGAAAAGGCTGAAACTCGACTTGTGTTTGAGCAGCTTTGAAAGCATCGACAAATTCCGATATGTGTTTTGCCTGTACAGCGTTGCCAGTATATTTAGAAGTCTTATATTCAACATAAATGAACAGTTCGCCATCGATAATTTCAAATGGTTTATCAGTGTAAAGTTGGAAGAATCGCTTTTCATTCTCTTTGTTGTTATCGTGTTCGATATTAGCTTCGACTAGTTTGAAGCGAATAACTTTGCCATAAACAGTCTTAAAAACATAATCCTTAAAATACTCACTTGTTTTCACATAATACTGATCGGCATTTGCCCAGTGCAGTTTGACTTCTTCGCCCTCATAAGGAATAGCATATACACCTTCTTTGTAACGACGCTGTGATATGAAGTCGCCATCATCATAATATCGGGAGAAAAAATTCGTTAAGTGGTTGTATACATCAGCTTCAACTGTCGCTATATCGGCACTTCCAGCAAGAGATTTTTTCTTTTTTTCAAGCTCCGCAACAGCGGCAGATTTAATAGCATCAGAAAGATCGGTGCCCTTTGTGCTCGCAATCTGCTTATCAATAGCAGCGATGTCGGCTTCTGTGTTTAGTTCAGTGAGTACTCTCAATTCTTCTTTGATATGTGCTGGGAGTTCATCAATAAATTTGTTGATCTCCTCGTGTTTCATACTCATAATTCGATAAATACCAAAATCGAGATCTGACTGATCAAACTGGAACATCTCTCGGAGTATATTCACTAATTTTTTTTGATTGTCTGTCATTTCGTAGCACTCTCCTTTCAGTTATCTTTATATTGAACTGTCTCAAATAAATACACAACACCATAGTTAAGTTGATTTGGTCAAGTAAAATTGTAACACTATTTTATAAAACTTAGGTTACTCTACGACAACGGTGTTAGTATATATGAAGACATATCCAGTTATACCATCCATTCTTTCGGTTATTGAAGATTTTATTTGACAATAATGTAGTCTAGTTGAGTTAACTTATAGTCAATTAAGAGGAAGGGAAAATGCTTGATGAAGGTGGCTATAAAAGAAAGTTGTTTGAAACTTTAAAGCGATGTAAGAGCTTTTAAGATAGCTTAAGCTACTATAGGCAAGGTTTATATATGTATCCCTTCTGGAGTTTAACGTCGATAACTAATTTAAAACCGATAGGTATTTACCCTATCAAGAACCGAGAATGACAAAGTTGTAACGGGTGAAATCGTCGCATTTAAAATGTCTTAGATCTATGTTTAAAAGAGAGCAGCATTATTAGAAACACATGGTTGTCTATACGGAGGAGTATATGGTTGAAATAACTGGTTTTGAAAAGGATTTATTAGAGTTATTGAAAAAATTTAGTGAAAATGTGCAGAGACATGACTCGAAATTTAAAAATGAAACACCAGAGAATAAAGGTCTATCAACAGGATCACCTCTATTTGCAGATAAAATAAAGCAGTGTCTTGAGTCTACTTCTGAGTTCATTAATCCTGTAACAATGTTACGGTGTTTAAAAAAGGAATTTATTTGGCACTTTATGGACGATTGTGTTGATTGGGATATCAGAGGATGGTGTGAGACAATATTATTGTATAAGGAAGATCTTGATCCGGAAAAGGATCCTCATCCGAACTTTTACCAAATGACAATAAGGTTTTTGAATGATGTAGATGAGGTCTTTGAGAAGCACGGAGTACCGTTAATTAATGAAAATTTCGACGGTCCAGAAATAGTCCTTTCAGGGAAAAAATTAGGAGGTAACAATATTTTTGTAGTGAAGTGCAAGTATATTGGCGCTGACTACAAAACTAATACATGCAAGGTCGAAGTGGAGGATGATATAGGTCGAATCTGGGAGGTCGAGAAAAAAAATGATATACCAAAACATTGGCTCAGGGATAGAGGGAGTCAAAGTCAGAAAATAAATATCAACTTAAAAGAAATTCCTGATTATCTCTCTTCTAATACTGAAACACAGCTTGCTTACCGGAATATTAGCGATCTCTATGATATGGAATATGATTCCTGGAATCCATTTTCATACCAAAAAGCGATGAATGATTTGTCTAAGCATTTTCAATTGAAAGATGTGGGTGCTTTCCATTATAAAGGGATAACAGTGTACATTGATTATAATCCGTTTCATGAGGGCACCGAAGGAAAAGTAGACTGTTTTATCGTAGCGAAAGGTCACTATTCTTTTGAAGAAGGGCTTCATGAGCCAATGGAAATGATCTTGGAGACAAAATACGAGTTTAAGCATATATGCCATGAGAACTATTTGTTGCTTCAAGGTTTAAAAGTGTCTTTAGATTTTGACAGAGATGTTGTTCAGCAAGTGAAAGACTTTATTGAAAATATAGCAGATATTAAATATAATCTTCCCAGAGCTGATATTAAATACAATATACCCAGAATAGAAATTAACCCATACGAAAAGAAAATGAACAAACTTCTCTCAGAAATCGAAAGCGACAAAGAGAAAGACCTATCGAAAATATTATTTGATGCGAGAAAGGATATAAAAGAGTTCTTGTTGTATGAGTTTAAGAACCTAATCTGTAATTATAGATCGATTGAAGAATGGATTGTAAATCTACTGTCATCTCATGATAACGTGAATGTGCCACCAAGCCTACCATTAACCGAATTCCTTATGACAGACAAATCTTATATAAGTGAAAAAGCTCAGGATTTAATATATTCTGCATTGAAGCAGGTTGTGAGCAGGTATAATTATAAAGATGATTGCTATGCAGGCATATATTACGTTGAAGGGCGCTCAAACGTAAAATCCGAAGAGGACTCGAAGTTTGGCTGGCTGATAGATAAAGGATTCCGTAGATTCGGTGGTAGAGAATTGTTATATGTCTCCAGAAAAAAGTTACCTATATTAACTCAGATTAGTGAAGCAAGCGATAGCTATATTATTGAATTGTATAAACCCCAATGGTTTGTCTCTATTAAGTTTAATGACCAACTTGAGACGATATTTGAGGGTATTGAAGGGATTACGCTGAAAAGAGGGTCTTTTGTTAATTTGTATAAGCTTACAATTACTGGTGAGCAGAGAGAAAATATTAAAAGAATTGTAGAGGATGTAATGCAATGGGTAGATACTGTTACGGAAGCAATGAGCGAGTATATACTATATTATTAAAAAGTGGTGGGTAAGCTCTATGGATCATAACTGGCAGATCTATTAACAAGAATTTTGGGACAAAAACGAGAGCGATTGAGTTTAAGTGAAGAAAGGATGTTGAAGGTGTACAGTTCGTTGATCATACTATACGTAATGATAGGGTAATGCTACATATAGATAAAAAGTAGGTAAATGATAGCAAAGAGATTATCGTCGAAGTTTTACAATGGGTAGATATGGGCGAGAAGGAGTTGGAGATTAGAAATAAACAGAGCTTGTAATCAAAGTGAATATTACCGAGGGTGACACTAAAATGCTTACTTAGCAGAATACAAAGTAGAAAGGGCTCCAGTTAGTTCTAAGGTGGTATGGGTTTTGTGGCATGAATCCTTTTAGTTCGATATTTTTACGAAACTCGTTAAAAGATTCTCCGGCTTGGATAGCGAAGAGTGCGAGCAAGCGTTGTGAAGTTGTTATGGAAGAGAAGCAAGAAGAAGTTCAGGGTTGTGAAGTTTTGGAGTGAAAGAGATTCGCACGCAGATTCCGCCGATCACGCAGATTAAAAAGAGATTGGATTAGTTTGGTGGGATAGTTTGGCAGGCATAGGTTTGCGCATAGCGATTACAGGTTAATTGATAAATTAAAGAGAAAACGGGGCGAGCAAGCCCGACCCCTATGGGGTTTTTGAACTATAAAGGATTTGTTGATAGTTCGTTTTGAAGAAAAAGTTTGCCAAAAAAGGTTGTTTAATTATTATATAGTTGTAGGACGTGGTATGGGGCGTTACATGCCGTAGTGAATCCGCAGAGGGATTGTCCCCCTGTGAAGCGGTGGACTGCAACGGGTTTGGCAATAAACCCCTGCTTTCCTACATTTTTTTATGTTCTAAATCAAGAAGGTATAGCAGGATTGTGAAGTGATAAAAAGAGTTGTGAAGTTGATATGGTAGAGAAGCAAGGAGAAGTTCAAAGTTTTGAAGTAAAAGAGGTTCGCACGCCGATTCCGCCGATTAAAAAGATAATTAAGGATTAGGTGTACTGTCATCTTGCATGCAAAGGGTTACACATAGCGATTATAGATTGATTAGCCCATTAAAGAGAAAACTGGAGGGGTAGAACCGACCTCCCCTACGAAATAATTGAACAATTCAATAACAACGGTTAGCGCCTGACGCGTATTGGTAACATAACGAACAAAGAAAAAGAAGAGAGAAGCAAGGAGAAGTTCACTGACTCTATAATAGTTCATTATACACTTGATTCATTAAAAGTACAGGCTCTTATTATTACTGAAATAAGGCGCGAACACCTTTATTCCCGATTAAATTTGAGAGTATTCTGTAGTTATTTAACTTGTATCTAATACGCCAGGCTAATATTGCGGGGCTTAAATTTAGATCTCTGGCAAGCTTAGTAACCTTTTCTGTGCTGATGTCATTAAACAGATTATGTTCCTCTAAAATACTGTCATCAAGGAGATTTTTAACTGCAAACTGATCAGCTTCAATTTCTTTTTCATCTTTAATTCCTGGCGTCTGTTCGTCGATAAATATGTTGCAGCAATCTGATTTATCAAACAAGTGGTGGTGTATGTGCCCTAATTCGTGGAAAAGAGTGAACCAGAAGTAATCAAGCCTATCATATCTAAGGGTCATCGAGATTGCAGGGTTACCATCTTTTGCAATAAACGCGGCTCCATCAAGAAAGGTTTTGTCTAAGTGAGGAACAGTAACAAAATGAATACCGTTGTTAATTAAATACTCTTTTGCTTTTACTGGACCATCGAAAGAAGTGCTAATTTCCCTTAAAGCTTTCACAGTTTCAGTCATATTATTTCTATCGAAATTAGCTGAGAGCTCCTGACTATTTGCTTTATGATATGAGGCAGAGAGCCAAAGAAGGGTGGAGTTGTAGTCAGAACTATCCACTTTTCTTCTGCAGCAACCGCTAAAAGCCAGATTATCAGCTACCTCTTTTAAGAACGGTGAAAAATATATTTCCGGATTCCTTATAACTTTTTCTACAAAGCCAGACTTACTATGTTGAGTAGCAAACAATATGTTGCCTAACACATTCAGTATATTTTTTACGTTCAGACTTTCCCAGGCGATATTCAGTTTCCCTGTCGTATATTCCGAAGGATCCTCTGCTACTAAAGATTCAAGGGGTATCTTCAGTCCTTTGTTTAGTGAACGAATCATTGGTAGCGTTAGACTTCTTTTACCACTCAGAATTTCTGAAACTTTACCTGCGCTGCCAAAATATGGGATTAAGTCCCGCTGTTTTAGTCCAAGTTGATCCATTCGAAATCGAATAGCATCGATTGGACTTAATGGCAGCTTTGGATAAATAGATTTTTCGTAAACCTCAATTAAGTGAGCCAATAAGTCTAATTCGTCTTCTTGGTCAGCCGTGAGTACATCAATGTCCATAAGCTCGTCTAATCGCTTCATAGCCATTTGATGGTCTTCATCGTTTCTTATAACTTTTTTTCTAAACATAGGGTTCTCCTCAAGTCTAACTTGTCATACTCTTTGTGGGTACCCGCCCACATAATTTTTATTACTCCTGCTTTCTTATTTAGGCTGTAATTGATTTTTGCCACCAAACGATACTTATTACCCTTTATGTTGAAAACCACGCATTTTCCACCGATAATGCTCGCTTTTGGATAAGTTAGTTTAATGTCCTGCGAGCTGGCCCAATTTGAATTCTCAAATTCATTGATTAAGGAAGCTATGGAGCTTCGGCAATCTGAATGTTTGTTAATGAATTCAATAAGTAAGTGTCTGTTAACTAATCTCAATTATCTTGTTTTCCGTTTGTTATTATGGTCTGTAAGCTACGATCTTATATATCTACGTTAGACCCAAGGATAACTTAACATTTGGGAGTTAATTTGTCAACAATATTATGGAGGTAATCAATAGTTCCTGTTTAGGGAAGTAATGATAGGGGGGCGTATGAGGTGGTTTACGTGAAGGTTTTTTACAGAAGGGATAGTAGAGTTGTGAAGTTGTGGAGTGAAAAAAGTGTCGCACGCAGATTCCGCCGATTGCGCAGATTAAAAAGAGATTGGATTAGTTTGGTGGGATAGTTTGGCAGGCATAGGTTTGCTGCATAGCGATTATAGGTTGAGATAAAAGGTTGTGAAGTAAAAAGGGGCGAGTCCGCCCCCTACGATTTGAAGAAAAAGTTTGCCAAAAAAGGTTGTTTAATTATTATATAGTTGTAGGACGTGGTATGAGACGATACATACCTTCGTGAAGCCGCAGAGGGATTGTCCCCCTGTGAAGCGGTGGACTGCGGCCAGTCTGGACAATAGATGCCTGCTTTCCTACGTTTATCAGCGTCCCAAGTAAAATCCGTTTCTATCTCTATCCATAGTTGTGTGTCTCACTTTTGGAATTATATTGAAATAATCGAATCTTCCGTCTACCACATCGACTAAAATCACAAGTCCTTCTTTGTATTTTTTCATATAACGTAGTCTTTTCCCTTCTTTGTCGAGCCAGATTTCGGTTGGGTTTTGAAGCGTATCATCGATGGCGGGCAGGGCGAGCAAGCGCTGTGAAGATAAGAAAGGAGAAGTTCAGGGTTGTGAAGTAAAAGAGGTTCGCACGCAGATTCCGCCGATTGCGCAGATTAAAAAGATAATTAAGGATTAGGTATACTGTCATCTTGCATGCAAAGGTTTACACATAGCGATTATAGATTGATTAGCCCATTAAAGAGAAACTGGAGGGGTAGAACCACCTCCCCTACGAAATAATCGAACAATTCAATAACAACGGTTAGCGTCTGACGCATATTGGTAACATAACGAACAAAGAAAAAGAAGAGAGAAGCAAGGAGAAGTTCAGAGTTGTGAAGTAAAAGAGGTTCGCACGCAGATTCCGCCGATTACGCAGATTAAAAAGAGATTAAGGATTGGTTTGGTGGGATAGTTTAGTAGGCGTAGGTTTGCGCATAGCGATTACAGGTTGATTGATAAATTAAAGAGAAAACGGGTCGAGCAAGCCCGACCCCTACGGGGTTTTTGAACTATAAAGAATTTGTTGATAGTTCGTTTTGAAGAAAAAGTTTGCCAAAAAAGGTTGTTTAATTATTATATAGTTGTAGGACGTGGTATGAGACGATATATACCTTCGTGAAGCCGCAGAGGGATTGCCCCCCTGAGAAGCGGTGGACTCCAACGGGTTTGGCAATAAGCCCCTGGTCTCCTACATTTTATTTATGTTCTAAATCAATCTCCTCATCATAACTCATATTGAATCTTTTGTCGTATTGGTCTCAAATTGCATGTTCTATGGTAAGAAGGTATAGTAGGGTTGTGAAGTTTTGGAGTTTTGAAGTATAAGAGATTCGCACGCAGATTCCGCCGATTAAAAAAGATTGGATTAGTTTGGTGGGATAGTTTGGCAGGCATAGGTTTGCGCATAGCGATTACAGGTTAATTGATAAATTAAAGAGAAAACGGGTCGAGCAAGCCCGACCCCTACGGGGTTTTTGAACTATAAAGGATTTGTTGATAGTTCGTTTTGAAGAAAAAGTTTGCCAAAAAAGGTTGTTTAATTATTATATAGTTGTAGGACGTGGTATGAGACGATACATAACCCCAGTAAGCCGCGGAGGGATTGCCCCCTGAGAAGCGGTGGGCTGCAACGGGTTTGGCAATAAGCCCCTGCACTCCTACATTTTCTTTATCATTTCCCCAGATAGAACCCTTCTCTCTTGTTATCCATTTGTGTATCACTAAGCTTTGGAATTATATTAAAGTAATCGAACCTTCCGTCTACCATATCGACAAAGATCATAAGCCCTTTCTCGTATTTTTTCATGTAACGTAGTCTTGTTCCGTTTTCATCGAGCCATATTTCGGTTGGGTTTTGGAGGGTATCATCGATGGCGGGCAGGTGGGCTACACGTTGGACAATAGCTTTTACATCGTATTCTTTTTTATCAAACTTATGTGCTTTATTCCGATCGAGATAGATGGGGAAGCCTTGGCTATCGGTGACTGTTCGGTCATCGAGGAAGTCTGCCATTATCTGGAGTAGTTCATCCTTCCCTTTTTCTCGGAGGTCTATGACGAGTTGTGGTGGTTCGCCTGCTCCGGGTAGGTCTTTCCAGTTGGGTAGTTGCAGGTCTTCGTGTG
>Ga0265293_10001504_pt1 | contig 50641 bp, 38 predicted proteins | sample Munlanlewell138R_FD_192505 | JGI IMG/M metagenome (GOLD analysis project Ga0265293, IMG submission 192505) | Leachate microbial communities from a municipal landfill in Southern Ontario, Canada - Leachate well 138R | ecosystem: Engineered > Solid waste > Landfill > Unclassified | place: Canada... | reverse complement strand
CCCTTCGGTGGTGGTATATTGCATCACCTCGCCCCACTTGTACAAAGCTCCGTAGGTATCGCAGTTGGCCGGGTTGTTATCATAACAATACTTCTCGGCGATGCCGTTGTTGGTCATGTTGGTGGCATTATCGATCATCTGACCAAAATTCAGATTTTTGCCCATCCAGCATTGCTCGCCGATTTGAACCGTCGGATAGGATTTCCCGTCGCGAGGATCGACAAAAACATCCCCACATTCAAAATCCCTGCTTCTTTCTTTAGTTAAGATGTTGGTTTTTGATGTTGGGTTGATGTTTTCAAATTCATCATTAATCCCGTTAATGATTATTTTTTGTGCAAACAAAGGGCTTGCATTTATCAAAAACAATAGCGCAACGAATGAAAATATTTTTAGAAATGACTTCATACTATTAAGTGGTTTAAAGTGACTCATGAGTAAAATGTACAAGTTAAGTTGAGAAAGAACATGGTTATCCGTAATCACAGACATTTCGATTTTAATTTTAAAAAAAAAGAAAAAAGGAAGAAACCGCTACATAAACCGGCTTCAGCAGTTTCTTCCGGGTACCGTTTATGAAGCCCTATTCGATTATTAATTTTGTGGTAAGCAGGTTATTTTGTTGTGTATGGATTTTTACAACATAAACTCCGGCGCTTAAATGTGAAACATTACAGGTGTTTTGGTCTTTGTTAATTTCACTCTTCAATACCATCCTGCCCATATTGTCATAAATTTCCACAATTGCATTTTCAGCATTGTGCATCCTAAAACTAATCAACTCTTTGGCAGGATTTGGATAAACATCAACGGCTACCGTGTCAGGATCGTTGACGCTGAGTGCCGAAGCCTTTAATTCTGAAATGGCCGAAAGCCCGTTCTCACTAAAGTATTTGTAGTTTGGCATTGCGGTGTTCCAGGTAGCATCGAGATCGATAAATTCATGCGAAGCCGATTTTATGCCTCGTATCCTGATTTCTTCGCCGTCATTCAATCCGTCTTTTAGGTTGGTGGTTTGGTCATCACCAAAAACCACCAGTCCCAGATTGTTGGAATTGCCGGCATAAGCTACCGCGCCAACACATCGATCCTGATTGTTGAAGGCGGCAATCAAATCTCCGGCTTCGAGTATGTTTTCCAAAGCCTGATGAGCAATGGATACAAGATGGGGAGACCCGGTTTTTACGAATTGCGGAAACCCTGACGGATAAGCTGATTCACTTTTGACGTTATTTTTTGCAAAATCATCATCATCATCATAATAAACACTTCCCTCTTCCGACAATCCAATCAGGTAAGCCCTGCCGGGAAGCAAGAACTCCAGGGTGTAAATATCGCCCTGAGGCCAGTAAATCAAGCCATCCAAAAGATCAAAAGCGAAATTCAATTTTCCGGCCAACGGAACAAACAGTTCATCGGCAGAAACCGGAACATCAGAAAGTACCGGCAGATAGCTTGTGCCTTTGGGCAGATGTACTGTTTTGTTTTCAACCATGGTACCGGCAATTCCGGCCCTGTCGAAGTCGTTCATTTTTATCTTGTAGCCCTGATAAATATCCCAGGCGCCCAGGGTATTAATATTAAAGCCCGGCCAGAAAATTCCCTTTTCTCCGATGAGGATGTTTATGGTTCCGTTTTCCAACTGATCGGCAAAGATCTGATCAAACGACGCGTCATCAGGAACCAAATAGGATGAAATTAGCGACCAGCCTTCGGGAAGCTCCACATACTGGCCTGTTAGCAACACCACGGTTACCTCCACATCCTGGTCAACAACTGTAACCTGGCCTTCGGCTGTGATGTAGCCATCCAGCTCGACAGTATAATCATAGGTACCCGCTTCTATTTCCTCGAAAAGATATTCGCCGGCAGCGTTGGTGGTGCCGTTCAGCGAAACTACGGCATCGTTCAGCGGATTGCCGCCTTCATCTTCCACAACAAAACTTACGTTGTAGGTCTCCACAGGTTCAAAAACTGTAACGTCCACGATTTCCCAAACTACTTCGTAGTAATCGGGCAGCAGTGGGTAATCGACAGCAAAAGCCAGATAAACTCCTCCGCTGCCTTTGGCGGGCGGCGTTATGTCGAATTCCATGTAACGATTGTCATCCGGCTCAAAACCTTCGGTAAATTCAGCCACGGTTTCCCAGTTGTTTCCATCGTTGCTGATGAGAATTTTGTTCGACCATCCGCTTTCGTAGGCATAAATGCGATGGGTGATACCCAGGGTAACCGTTCCAAGGCCGCTCAGGTCGAGCAGCGGTGTTACCAGGCGGGCGTCGCGTTGCAGATCACCAAAGTAATAAATAAAGGTGTGAGAATAAGGATTCAGGGCAAACTCGAAACCATTGCCTTCGTTCACAACATTTTGCCATCCGTCGGGTAAAGCGCCTCCGTCGAAACCTTCAAACCACGGGAATTCTGTGATAATAACAGGCTGTGATAACACCACGGTTACCTCCACATCCTGGTCAACAACAGTTACCTGGCCTTCGGCTGTGATGTAGCCGTCGAGCTCGACAGTATAATTATAAGTGCCGGCTTCGAGGTCGGCAAAAAGATATTCGCCGGCAGCGTTGGTGATGCCGTTCAACGAAACTACGGCATCATTCAGCGGATTGCCACCTTCATCTTCCACAACAAAACTTACGTTGAAAGCCTCCACAGGTTCAAAAACAGTAACGTCAACGATTTCCCAAACTACTTCGTAGTAGTCGGGCAGCAGTGGGTAATCGACAGCAAAAGCCAGATAAACTCCTCCGCTGCCTTTGGCGGGCGGCGTTATGTCGAATTCCATGTAACGATTGTCATCCGGCTCAAAACCTTCGGTAAATTCAGCCACGGTTTCCCAGTTGTTTCCATCGTTGCTGATGAGAATTTTGTTCGACCATCCGCTTTCGTAGGCATAAATGCGATGGGTGATACCCAGGGTAACCGTTCCAAGTCCGCTCAGGTCGAGCAGCGGTGTTACCAGGCGGGCGTCGCGTTGTAGGTCGGCAAAGTAATAAATGTAGGTGTGGGAATAAGGGTTCAGGGCAAATTCGAAACCGTTGCCTTCGTTCACAACATTTTGCCATCCGTCGGGTAAAGCGCCTCCGTCGAAGCCTTCAAACCAATAGTATCCCTTGGTGTTCTGTGGCAATAAATTATAAGGTAACTCAATCTGCGCTCCCTGATTGGAGAGCCTGGTAAAATCTCTAACTGATTGCTGTCCATATGCAAATCCCGAAAAGAGGATTGTTAAAGACAAATAAATCAAGAAAGCATGTCGATAATTTTTCATCGTTTGTTAAGTTTTTGTTAATACTAAAAACATTTTTGCAAAAGTATTAAGCAAACATCTAACTGAAGTCAGTGCCAGGCCGTATTTTTAGATTAAAAAGGCTAAGTGCTGACACGTATTTATGGAGAATTGCGAAAGCACCGTTAAGCTGCTCATCCCATCACCGTCAGGCAGATTTTGCGCTCACCGCCGTGATTGCGGTACTCGCAGAGATAAATTCCCTGCCAGGTGCCCAGGTGCATTTGGCCATTGCGGATAGGAATGGTTACCGAAGTGCCGGTAAGCGCAGTTTTGATATGTGCCGGCATGTCGTCGGAGCCTTCCATGGTGTGGCGGTACCAGCTTTGGTTTTCGGGCACATTTTTATCAAAAAACATTTCCATGTCGCTGAGCACGGTAGGGTCGGCATTTTCGTTGATGAGCAATCCCGCCGAGGTGTGCAGAAGGAAAACATGCAGCAAACCCTGCTGTGGCAGCTCAGGAAGCTGCGCGCTGATGTGGTGGGTGATGAGGTGGATGCCGCGCCGGAAGGCAGGCAACCGAAATTCGATTTGATGCGTCATTGTAGTTTTTTATTAAAAGCCAAAAAAAGGAGCTCCAAAAATTCAGGAGCTCCTTTTTTTATTTTTATTAAAAAGAGTGATTATTTTATTCCTGCAATTTTTTCGAGCATGTCGGTGGTAATGGATTTGGGACGTTCGAGCGGATAATGCAGTGCGCGATCCCAAATGATGTTGGCACAAATGCCGATGGAGCGACCCACGCCGAAGAGCACGGTGTAAAAGTCGTATTCCGTAACGCCGTAATGCCACTGGATGACGCCGGTTTGTGCGTCGAGGTTAGGCCAGGGGTTTTTGGCTTTGCCTTGTTCTTTGAGGATGGGCGGCACCACTTTGTAAAGCATGTCGACGTATTTAAACAATTTGTCGTTGGCCATGTGCTTGAGGCTAAACTCGCGCTGGATGGTATAGCGCGGGTCGGTTTTGCGCAGCACGGCGTGTCCATAGCCAGGAATCACCTGCCCCGCGTTAAGGGTATCCCACACAAATTGTTTCATCTCATCTTCTGTGGGTACGTCGTCGCCCATTTTTTCTTTTATCTCCTGGAGCCAGCGCAGCACCTCCTGGTTGGCCAGTCCGTGCAGCGGTCCGGCCAGTCCGTTGATCATGGCGGCTATTGCCTGGTAAATATCGGCCAAAGTGCTTGCCACCAGATGGCCGGTGTGGGCGCTCACGTTGCCGCTCTCATGGTCGCTGTGGATGATAAAATGCAGCCGTGCCACATCGTCGTAGGGTTTGGGCTTCATCATCATGTGGGCAAAGTCGGCGCCGATGTCGAGGCTGGGGTCGCTCTGGGTGCGCTTGCCGTCGCGATAAAGCTTGGCGTAGATGTACGAAGCTATCTCGGGCAGCTTTGCCAGCAGGTTCATGGCATCCTCAAAAGTAGGATCCCAATATTCGTCTTTGTTGATGCCGGCAGCATATTTTTTTGCAAAAAACGATTCGCGGTGCAGTGTCAGGATGGCGTTGGCAAAGATGGCCATGGGATGGCTGCAGCAAGGGAATGCGTCGATGACGTCGTACACATAGCGGGGCACAATGCGCCGCTTGCGAAATTCGTCCACCACGTCGTCTACTTCGGCCTGGTTGGGAATGTCGCCGGTGAGCAGCAGATAAAAAAGTCCTTCCACATAAGGCATCTCGGCGCCTTTGGGCTTGGGGAGTTTCTCAAAAACTTCGGGCAGGGTGTAGCCGCGGTAACGGATGCCCTCTTCCGGATCGAGATAGGAGATGTCGGTAACGAGGCTTTTGACGCCGCGCATTCCGCCGATCACCTGTCCGATGGTAATTTTATCTACAACTACGTCACCGTATTCCTTGAGCAGCCGTTCGGTGCGCGGGCGATGTTCGTGTATTTTTTGTCTTAATTTTTCTTTTAAGCTGGCCATGATAAAAAGCTATTTCAGAGTGAATATTTACAGTAAATGGATATGGTAAAAATCTATGCTTTACGCGATACAGTCAACACGCGGAAACGACTATCTGTTCAGTTTTTTCTTAAGATTGTTGTCGAGGGCTTCCAGGAAGCTTTCGGTGGATAGATAATCTTCGGTGGTAAGCTTTGCGCCGTGGATAAGCAGCGCCAGGTCTTTGGTCATCTGACCTGCTTCTACGGTTTCGATGCACACCTGTTCGAGGCTTGCGGCAAAGTCGATCAGCGGCTGGTTGTTGTCGAGGTGTCCGCGGTGTGCCAGCCCGCGTGTCCAGGCAAAGATGGAAGCTATGGGGTTGGTAGAAGTGGGTTTGCCCTGCTGGTGCATCCTGTAGTGCCGCGTAACGGTTCCATGGGCAGCCTCGGCTTCCATAGTTTTGCCGTCGGGCGTCACCAATACGGAGGTCATCAGCCCCAGCGAGCCAAAGCCCTGCGCTATGGTATCAGATTGTACATCGCCATCATAATTTTTGCAGGCCCACACAAAGTTGCCAGGCCATTTGAGGGCGGCAGCCACCATGTCGTCGATGAGGCGGTGCTCGTAAGTGATGCCGGCTGCGGCAAATTTAGTTTCGTATTCCTTTTCAAAAATCTCCTGAAAGATATCTTTAAAGCGGCCATCGTATTTTTTCAGGATGGTGTTTTTGGTGGAGAGATAAAGTGGCCAGCGTTTTTGCAGCGCCATGTTGAAGCAGGCGTGGGCAAATCCGCGGATGGATTCGTCGGTGTTGTACATGGCCATGGCCACACCGTCGTTTTCAAAGTTGTAAACTTCATAACTTTGCACTGGTTTTCCGTCGTCGGGTGTGAAGGTGATGGTGAGCTTACCTTTGCCGTGCACACGAAAATCGGTGGCACGATACTGATCGCCAAAAGCATGACGACCGATACAAATCGGACCTGTCCATCCCGGAACCAGCCGGGGCACATTTTTTATTAAAATAGGTTCTCTGAAAACGGTTCCCCCCAGGATGTTGCGTATGGTGCCATTGGGCGAACGCCACATTTTTTTCAAACCAAATTCTTCTACTCTTTTTTCGTCGGGGGTAATGGTGGCGCACTTTATTCCGACATTGTATTTGGAAATGGCATGCGCTGCGTCGATGGTGATCTGGTCGTTGGTTTCGTCGCGCTTTTCGATGCTCAGATCGTAATATTTTATCTCCAGATCGAGGTAAGGAAAAATGAGTTTTTCTTTGATCATTGCCCATATCACGCGGGTCATTTCGTCGCCATCCATCTCAACAACAGGGTTGTGTACTTTAATTTTCGTCATTATCAAATTTGTTTTTTTATCAGGAGAGCCGAATTATTCAGATTTCCCGGAAGTTATTACCTGCTGCAAAATTACCATTGTGAACCCAACGGCTGGTTGCCGACAGCGCCTTTTAAGATTAATTAACGACTGATAGACAGCAATAAAGAGATAAAAATGATTTTTAAAAAATGTAAATGTAAGAAATTTCGCCATTGTTAACAAGAAAACCCCTACATTTGACGCATCAATTGGTATTAAAAACTATGAGTGATTTTAAAGTTTTTGTTGTGGAGGACGACCCTTTCTATGGAGAGATGTTGAAATACCATGTCACCATGAACCCCGATTACTTGGTCGAGAAATTTACCACAGGCCGCGAATGTCTTAGTAATTTGTACAAAAATCCATCGGTGATTTCACTTGATTACTCGCTGCCTGACATGTCGGGGCTGGAGGTTCTGAAAAAAATTCGTGAACAAAATGCCGATATTCCGGTGATCATTGTTTCGGGTCAGGACGATGTGTCGACGGCCGTTAACCTTTTGAAGGAGGGTGCGTACGATTATTTCGTAAAAGATGGCGATACAAAGGATCGTATTTGGAATGCGCTGAAGAATATCTATGAGCGCCGTCAGCTTGTACAAGAGATTGATGTTTTAAAAGAGGAAATCGGAAAGAAATACGCTTTTGGCAATATCATCAAAGGCAACAGTCAGGAAATCAAGCAGGTATTCGGTATGATCGATCGGGCCATTGCCACCAACATTACTGTGTCGGTGTATGGCGAAACGGGAACCGGAAAAGATCTGGTGGCAAAGTCGATTCATTATAATTCGCCGCGTGCACGCTACCCTTTTGTCGCTATCAACGTTTCGGCTATTCCCCGCGAGCTGATCGAGAGCGAGCTGTTTGGATACGAAAAGGGCGCCTTTACCGGCGCCACCACACGAAAAATCGGTAAGTTTGAAGAGGCCGGCAAAGGGACAATATTCCTGGATGAGATTGGTGAGATGGATGTTAATATGCAGGCTAAGCTTCTGAGGGTTTTGCAAGAGAAGGAACTGACACGCATCGGCGGGCACAGTATCATAAAAATCCCCGCTCGCATCATTGTGGCTACGCATCGCGATCTGGCCGAAGAGGTGCAGAAGGAGAGATTCCGGCAAGATCTTTACTACCGTTTGCTGGGTCTTCCCATCACCCTGCCGCCGCTAAGAGACCGCGGCAACGACATCCTGTTGCTTGCCAAGCACTTTCTGGATGAGTTTTGTGTTGAAAATGACTTACCGCATAAAACAATTCATCCCCGCGCGCAGGAGAAGCTCCTCGACTACCACTATCCGGGCAACGTACGCGAACTGAAAGCTGTTATCGAGCTTGCGGCGGTGATGGCCAATGGCAAAGTTATAAATGTAGATGAAATCACTTTTTCAGTCCCAAAACCTGAAGGAATCTTTGAGCTGGACAAGGAAGATACATTAGCCGGCTATACCCGCCGGATTATTGATTATTACCTTAAGAAATACGATAACAACATCCCTAAAGTGGCCGACAAACTTGCCATCGGAAAATCAACCATTTATCGCATGATCAAAAACACTGAAAATTAAACCTATGCACGCTCCTGAAAACTTGCAACTTTACGACCTCACTTTTTTGCGGCAAATGCTCCCTAACGAAACAGATACCGTGCAAATGATCGGGGTTTTCATAACCTCAACACCCGTAATTGTAGCTGATATCAACCAGGCCTGCCAGCAAAGAGATGACGATAAACTTGCCAAAAATGCCCATCAGTTGAAACCTTCTCTCGACCTGATCGGGATCGCGTCGTTGAAGGATGAGATCCGAAAAATTGATAAACTCAGCAAGGTGCGGCAATTATCTGACGGGGAGCTGCGTGCCATTGTCGACAACCTCAACAATGTGTTGCGCAGGGTCTTCGATCAGTTGCATGAGGAGTTTGGACAGATAGAGGTGATGACGGAATTATAACGCGCGCCGTTACACAAGCCGGTAGTGGCGGTCGAAAAGATCGGCAAGCTGTTCACCGGCAGCAAGCAGGCGTGCCGGTATTCCCAGCGCAGTGGCTGCTTCGATATTAGTGGCTGTGTCGTCGACAAACAACGTCTCCTCTGCTTTAAGATTACAACTTTGGAGCACCATCCTGAATATTTCAGCCTCTGGCTTTCGCATGCCCACACGAAACGACCAAAAGGTTTTCTCAAACAGCGATTCGAAATCATAACCAAATTGTTCGCTGAACTCGCGCATGTAAACTTTGAAGTGAATGCTGTTGGTGTTGCTAAGCAAAAAAAGCCGGTAGTGCTTACGCAGATGTTGCAGCAACCCGATACGATCGGGCACAAAACCTATCAGGATGCTATTCCAAAGCGCATCGAGTTGCTGATCGTTAATTTCCAGCCCGATGAATGATTTGGCCGCAGCTCTAAAATTCTCGTCTGAAATACGTCCGCATTCCAAATCAGCAAATAACGGATTTTGGCGTGCTTGTGAATAGACTTTGTCGAATCCCTTGTAACCAAGTGCCTCGAAGGCATCCTGTTGTTTTTGGTGGCTGATGTCGTAAATTACGCCACCAAAGTCGAGGATTAGATTTTTTATGTTTTGTGAAGTGTACATGGTTCATCCTTTTTTTGTGGTATGATGGGCAAAAATATCAAAAAACCTTTGTGGATTAAAAGGCAAAGACTATTTTTGCAGCCCTTTTTCAAAGAAAGGGCATGATACGAGTGACAATCGGGCCTATAGCTCAGTTGGTTAGAGCAACTGACTCATAATCAGTAGGTCCCTGGTTCAAGTCCAGGTGGGCCCACCAAAAGTCAAAAAAAATGCCATCCGTTTTACACTGGATGGCATTTTTGTTTTGTAAAAAACCAGATTTTACATTTCCATCAATATTTTTAGCAGTTGCTCACGTTTTCGGTTCGACACCGGCGCCTCCAGGCCGCGCGTAAGTTTTATCATCTTGCTATCCGATCTCTGAAACGACTTAATATGGTTTACATTCACAAGGTGCTGTCGGCTCGATCTGAAGAAAGTCTTTTCGTTAAGCAAATTCTCATATTCTTTAAGCGACCTGGATGTGGTTATTTCGTTTCCGTCTTCCAGATAAAATGTGGTATAGTTGCGATCGGCACGACACATGATGATTTCGGCAAAACGAACCACGGTGATGGAACTTATCGTGTTAAGCACCAGCTTGTTGGATTTATTAATGTCGGGCAGGCTGCTCAGGAGTTTGTCCATCTGTTCGGCAATCTCTTTGGCATGTAGCTTTTTCGATGCTTTATCTACTGCTTCCAGCAGCTCCTCGGTGATGATGGGTTTGAGCAAGTAATGCGTGGCGCTGTATTTAAAAGCTTTGATCGCATAATCGCTGTAGGCCGTAGTAAAAATTACATTAAAATCGATGCTCGGCAACTTTGTAATCAAATCAAATCCATCGCCATCAGGCATTTCAATATCCAAAAAAACGATGTCAGGATGGTATCGGTTGATGCAATCGACGCCGCTTTTCACATCGTGCGCTTCTCCCACCACCTTTATCTGCGGGCAATGCCGCGATAAAAGTCCACGCAGTGTTTCGCGCGCACCAAGCTCATCCTCTACAATTACAGCAGTGGGCATAGAAATAAAAATTTCGTTTTTCAAGACTTTTTCAGGCGCTGTAAAAGTAATAAAATCTGGTGATTAGAAAGAATTACAAACTTATTTTAGGCATTATTATCAAATATTTTTTATCAATACTGACCGAGTAAAAATTTTAGATTCTTCGCTACGCTACCAATGACAGAATTTTATAAGAGACTGAAATCCTGTGTATTAAACTGACCTCTCAATCTCCGCCAGCCGGCGGATCCTTCGAGGTGACAATGGTGATTGTGACTGTGGGGGGGAGGGAAAAAAATCGCGAAGCGATTTTTTTCCCTCCCCCCCTCTTCCAAACGCAGCCGTGTCATTTCGACCAAGACACATCGCGAAGCGGTGTGTCGCCGGGAGAAATCTATTCCGCTTTGTCATTATCTCATTATGCCCAAAAACTTTGGGTGACCGCTCAGAATGACAAGGTTTCTCGTGTTTTTGTGGGGGTGAGGGGTGGGTGGCGGCAAAGCCGCCACCCACCCCTCACCTACGCCCCTAAACAACTGTCATTCTGATCCGCCAACCGGCGGAGAAGAATCTAAAACTAACACTATCAATTTAATCGGTCAGTAGTAATTTTTTATCTTTTAAAAAAGGTGCCTGTCAGAACAATCATTGCAAGTACGATCAAGCCATTGCTGCTGTTAGAGTTTAAAAATTATCTTTGTTGGCAAAATTGCGGATATTTATGATCAAATCAATGACTGGCTATGGCCGGGCCGAAAGCGGTGATGGCGAACGCAAATACACCATCGAGATAAAAACAATCAACAGCAAGCAATTTGATTTGCAAATGCGCATGCCCTCTTTGTTTAAAGAAAAAGAGCTGGAGCTGCGCACATTTCTTTTGCAGCGTCTTGAGCGTGGAAAGGTGGAGCTGACCATTCAGGTAGATGCTTCGCAGACTGCCGAAAATTTCACCATTAACAAAGCCCTTGCGCACAGATATTTTGAGGAGATCAGGCAGTTGCAGCGCGAACTCAACCTCGACGAAAAACAAAACTTCGTCGACGTTATTCTTCGGCTGCCCGAAGTGGTTCAGCCGGCGCCTGAGGTTCTTGCCGACGACACCTGGCACGTGGTGCGCGCGGCTGTGGATGAGGCCGCCGAACACTGCGACCAATCGCGCCAAAACGAGGGGCGCCTGCTACAGGCCGACTTCGAGCTGCGCATCGGGCTTATTCAGGATTACCTGCAAAAGATCGAACCCTTTGAAATAGCCCGCATTGAGCGCATTCGCGAAAAACTGCGCAAAGACCTCGAGAAGTATTTCGAAACACAAAACATCGATCAAAACCGCTTTGAGCAGGAGATCATCTATTATCTCGAGAAAATAGACATCACCGAAGAGAAGGTGCGCCTGAAGCAGCATTGCAATTATTTTATGCAAACGGTGAAAGAAAACAACACCTCCGGCGGCAAGAAACTCAATTTTATCAGCCAGGAGGTGGGACGCGAGATCAATACCATCGGCTCCAAAGCCTCTGACTATGAGATGCAGCGTCTGGTGGTGCAGATGAAAGATGAGTTGGAGAAAATAAAAGAACAGCTTTTTAATATTTTGTAATTGAGATGGGTAAAATGATTGTCATTTCAGCGCCGTCCGGCTCGGGCAAGACCACTATCGTCAAACAGGTTTTGGCGGCTGATCTCAACCTGGCGTTTTCGGTGTCGGCATGCAGCCGTGCGCCGCGTCAGGGCGAGGTCGATGGTCGCGACTATTATTTTTTAACGCCGGAAACGTTCAGACAAAAAATTGATGCCGCCGATTTTATCGAATGGGAAGAAGTGTATCCCGGAAGTTATTATGGCACTTTGCGCTGCGAGGTAGAACGCATCTGGAGCCAGGGCAGGCATGTGATTTTTGATGTGGATGTGCTGGGTGGTCTCAATATTAAGCAACAATACGGCGCGAAATGTCTTGCCATTTTTATCAAAGTACCATCGGTGGCCGAGCTTGAAAAGCGCCTGCGACTGCGCGCCACCGATGACGAACCGACCATCAGTAAGCGCATGCGGAAAGTAGATTACGAAATGTCGTTTGCGCCGCAGTTTGATGCAATCGTGGTAAATGAAAACCTTTCAACAGCCGTCGGGGAGACCCGACAGATTATCTTAGATTTTTTAAATACCTAAAACCTCAGCAACTATGACCACAAGCAATCGCCAGCCGTCCGTTGTTTTATTTGTGGATTTGGGCCATAGCGTTCCTGTCGCGCAAAAAGATATCGCGCAGGATCCGTCAGCCATCAAATACTTTGTCCGTATTACCAGCGAGATAGCAGCGAGTTTCGATGGACAGTTGGCCGCACGCCAGGGATCGTATCTGCTGATTACGCTCAACACTGTAAAACAGGCGCTGCAGGCTGCTGAAATGATTGCTGACGAATGGAAAGAGTATAGCAGTTCGCCCCATTTTGACAAAAACCTGATTGCACCCCGCCAGGCTATTCACGTCGGCGAAATACACATCGATGCGCAGGGCATGACTACCGGAGCGGATGCCAACATTGCGCAACGCATCAGCATGGCAGCGGTGCCCGGCGGTGTTGCGTTGTCGGAAGCCGCTTATTCGGCAGTGCAATCGATGCTGCAGGAAACCAAAAAGGCAATCACCGAAATGGATTTGCCTGCCGTTGCAGCGCGTTACACTATTTGTCTTCTGCCCTCCATCGACCCTTCACTTTATCCGCTGAAGCATGCCTCGGTTGCGCCGGCGATCAAAAAAGATTTCGCCATTATAAAACTTAAAAACAGCACGCCTGAAAAATTTTCGGCAATTGACACAATCCTGATAGCTCTTGGTGTTGCTGTGTTTTTGGATTTTGCTGTAGCTAATATCTACATGCGGCTGCACGGCGTCGATCTGAATAGTTCGATTTTGTTTTTGAGCAACCTCTGGATGTTGCTGTTCAATATTGTAGTAATTGCCGGCATAGTGCAGTGGCTTTTGCGGAGCGCATTGCAAATTAAAGTGAAAGCCTTGTCTGGCGTGGATGCACTGATAGCTTCGGTTGCAGGTAAGTCAGCCGGCGTTAAAATTAAAACAGAAGTAGTGGTAAATAAGAAAGGGGTGAAGTGGCTCAAACTGATGTCGGGCAAAACGGAAATTCGCCTTAGCGGCAATGAGATAGTGCTGACAGGGCACTGGCGTAAGGTACGGCGCATCAAAAAAATATTGAAACACCACAAGGTGTAACGCAGGCAGATGCTTCTAACGGATTACAGCAGCATCTTCGAGATTTCGTCGGTGTTTTCTATCCAAACTTTGCCACCATTAACGGTTGTTAGTTTGATGTTGAAGAGTTTGTCTTTAAGCTTTTTAATCTTGCTGTTTTTATTAATCTCTTCCCACGAAAAGCGTTCGTAGAGTTGTTCGAGAAGCTGGTTTACTGTTTTGCGTTTCATGATTTTTTGCTTTTAAATGTTAATTGTTAAGGGTAATGTGTTCTTACATAAACGCTTACCATGGGTCGAAAAGTATTTTTTGTGGATTCTTACAACCACGAAGTATTTTACAATAATTCACAAGTATGAAAACGAAGACGGGGTTATTATTTGGTTCGTTCAATCCGGTGCACATCGGGCACATGATTGTGGCGGGATACATGCATCAGTTTACCGACCTCGATAAAGTCTGGTTTGTGGTGTCGCCCGAAAACCCTTTGAAAGACAAACGTCAGCTTCTGGCCGGCCACCATCGGCTGGCGATGCTCAAAACCGCCATCCGCGACAATCCCACGCTGGATGTTACCGATATCGAGTTTCAGATGCCGCGTCCCAGCTATACCATCGATACGCTGACAAAGCTTAGCGAGCGCTATCCCGATCATGAACTGGTGCTCATCACCGGCACCGATATTTTAGGCTCGCTTTCGCAATGGAAAAATTACCGGGCACTCCTTGAGTTTTACAAGCTCTACATTTACAACCGCCCTGGCTTCGACAAAAGGGAATTTGCCAGCCACCCATCCATCCATTATTTCGATGCGCCACTCATCGAGGTCTCGTCGCGTTTTATTCGTCAGGCTATCGCTGCCGGCAAAGATGTTCGCTACATGCTGCCTCCGGGCGTATGGGAGTACATCCGCGAAATGCACTTTTACGAAAAGTAGAAACCCCGGTTGTCGGGTGGTCGATGACCAATTTCAAATTTCCCAACCTTTTTCTTTTACACTGTAGAAAACCACTGCCAAAACTCACGAAAAACTGCATTGATATTCGTACAGACGCACGGCCCCCGCTGGGGCGGAGCGTCTCTACTACAGCAAAACAATTGTTTGTCGACGATCGGGGCCTACCGAAACAATGTTGACGGGTGTTTGTGTGTGGGTTTGAATAAAACTGATGTAATCCGCGAAAGCGGCAGGAAATTCATCTTGTGAGGTTATTTCTTCAAGGGATTGCTTCCATCCTTTTATGGATTCATATAGCGGTTTCACCTGGTCTGCCTCAAAAGGCAAGTGGTCGATGGTCTCGTCGTTTAATTTATAATGCGTTGCCACCTGTATTTGCTCAAAAGCATCGAGCACGTCACCCTTGGTCATCACCAGATCGGTGACGCCGTTGAGCATGATGGCGTATTTGAGTGCTGTGAGGTCGAGCCATCCGCATCGGCGCGGGCGTCCGGTAGTTGATCCGTATTCGTGTCCGCGGTCGCGCATCAGTGCGCCTGCCTCGTCGTGCAGCTCGGTGGGGAACGGGCCGCTGCCCACACGCGTACAATAGGCCTTGAAGGTGCCGTACACGCGGCCTACTTTTGAAGGAGCAATGCCCAGGCCAGAGCATACACCTGCCGCGATGGTGTTGGAGGAGGTAACGAAAGGATAGGCGCCAAACTCGATGTCGAGCAGCGTGCCCTGTGCGCCCTCGGCCAGAATGCGTTTGCCGGTGCGCAGGCTGCTGTTGATAAAATGCTCGCTGTCGATTTGATGGTAGGTCTTCAGCAATTCGATGGCATCGAGCCATTGCTTTTCGTAGCTGTCGAAATCAAGGCCGTCGATTTTTATGTTGGCCACCCCGGCGTTGTACGAATCAATGATGCGATGGTGTTTTTCTTTGAGTATCCGATACTGGCTGCTGAAATCGTCTTTGTGAATTTCGCCGACCCGTATTCCCTGGCGTGCAGTTTTGTCGGTGTAGGCGGGGCCGATACCTTTCAGCGTTGAGCCGATACGATTTTCACCCATCGTATTTTCGTACACAGCATCCAGTAGCCGGTGGGTAGGTAATATCAGATGCGCTTTTTTGGAGATGAGCAGATTGTGGTGCGGATTGATGTTTTTGCTCCTGAGCTGCGCCACCTCTTTGCTGAAGATGTAGGGGTCGATGACGACTCCGTTGCCGATGATATTGAGCCGCGAGGCATCAAATATCCCCGAAGGAATGGTGTGCAAAACGAATTTTAACCCGTCAAATTCGATGGTGTGGCCTGCATTAGGGCCTCCTTGAAACCGCGCGATGATGTCGTAACGGGATGCAAGCACATCCACGATTTTACCTTTGCCTTCGTCGCCCCATTGCAACCCCAGCAGTACGTCAACTTTCATATTTTTTTTGGTTTTGTGATAAAATAATTATGCAAAGCCGATTTTCTACAAAAGTATCCGATCAACTTTGCATAACAAGTTTAGAACTTATCCGGTTCGGGCCGGATTATGCCGTAATTTTCTTGCGTCCCGGCAGCTTCATGGTTTTAACAGAGCGCCTGCTGCAGTGGCCATAAAAGGTAAGCGAATGATGCGTAATTTTCACACCCAGTTTTTTTTCTACCTCCTTTTGTATCTGCTGTATGCGCTCATCGTAAAACTCGATCACCTCACTGTTGTCCAGGCAAATAAAGTGGTCGTGCTTATTGAAATTGAAGGTGCGCTCGAATTGTGCGCAGTTGTTGCCAAATTGGTGCTTGGTCACCAGATTGCAGTTTAGCAGCAGCTCGATGGTATTGTAAAGTGTGGCACGACTCACGCGGTATTTATTGTTTTTCATGCGGATGTAGAGCGACTCGACGTCGAAGTGACCCTCTGTTTTATATATCTCTTCAAGAATGGTGTAACGTTCGGGGGTTTTACGGTGACCTTTGCTTTCGAGATAGTCCGTAAAGATAGTAGCCTCTTCTGTTGCGTAATATTCGATGCTATTTTTTTTGTCCATATGCCTCTGATTTTGCCACAAAAATAATTGTTTTTCTTTATTATTTAGTATGAATAAAAATAAAGTCGGGCAAGCCTCGAAATGCTCGGGTGGTGCCGGATGCGATGACGATAAAAAATTAACGTGTTTATCAGGAGGGATTCAGGCGGCTGATTTTTTTGATCGCCTTAATTTTTTTCAGGTCAGAAATCAGGTCGTTAAGTTGCTTGGTATCGTTCACATAAAGCATGATAATACCTTCGGATACCTCGGCGGAGCTTTGCAGGTTAAAGCTTCTGATTTTGAGCTTGTGGCGGTTGGAGATGATGTCAGAAATCTGATAAATGAAGCCTATTTTGTCGATGCTTTTAAATTCGATTCCTGCCAGAAAGAGGATGGTTTCTTTTTCGTTCCATTTGGCTTTCACAATACGGTTGCCAAAACGCGCCATGGTCTCCTGTGCATTTTTACAACTTACCCGGTGGATCATCATGGGTTTTTTCGGATTTATCAGCCCGATGATGTCGTCGCCGGGAATGGGGTTGCAGCAGGTCGCTATTTTGTATTTGAGGTCGGTGCTGTCGCTCAGCAGCACCTCCTCGGGCTTGTTGCGTATGATGAGGCTGATATCCTCTTCGTCGGGTTTGGTTTCCTGACGGCTGCGGCTGAAAGGATTCAACGCATTGTACCATTGGCTGCGCTGCGTTTTCTGGCAGCAGGCCTTAAGTTCTTTAAGTCCTACTTTTTCTTTGGCCACATCATAGTATAAATCTATCAGGCTGTTCTTGCCCAGAAATTCCTGAAGCTGGCGGATGTTTTGTTTGCCGGGTTCTATTTCCAGCTCTTCGAAGAGTTTGCGCAGCTTACGCAATCCAATGCTGTAGTATTTTTTCTTCTCCTCCTTCAGCGCTTCTTTGATGTAGTTTTTGGCGCGTGCCGTCACCACAAAGTCGAGCCACTCGGATTGCGGACGTTGTTTTTTGCTGGTAATAATTTCCACCTGATCGCCGCTTTTGAGCACGTGCTTCAATGGCACCAGCGCCAGGTTTACCTTGGCTCCCAGGCTGTGATTTCCTATCTCGGTGTGGATGTTAAAGGCAAAGTCGAGCGCTGTGGCGCCCACCGGAAGTTTCACCATGTCGCCTTTGGGCGTGAAGGTGTAGATTTCTTCGCTGTACAAGTCCAGTTTGAAGTCGTCGAGAAAGTCGAGCGCGTCGTGTTCAGGATTTTGAAACTGCTCTTTGATTTTTGTCAACCAATGCTCCACCACATTGTTTTCGTCGCTGTTTTCATTTTTATAAAAATGATGCGAAGCGTATCCGGTTTCAGCAATCTCGTGCATGCGCTGCGAACGAATCTGTATTTCCACCCATTTTCCCAGGTGGCTCATCACGGTGGTATGCAAGGCTTCATAGCCATTGGCTTTGGGTATCGAAATCCAGTCGCGGATGCGATCGTGCCTGGGTTTGTAGATTTCGGTGATAAGTGAGTAAACCTTCCAACAGTCGAGCCGCTCAGTTTCGGGCGGCGAATCCAGAACAATACGGATGGCAAAGATGTCGTACACATCTTCAAAAGGAATATTTTGTTTCTGCATCTTCTGCCATATCGAATAGATCGATTTCATCCGCACATGGATCATGTATGAGATGTCGTGTTTGGAGAGCAGATTTTTGATCGGATAAATAAACCTGTTGATGAGGCGGTCGCGATCGGTACGTGATTCTTCGAGTTGAGCTTGCAGGTGATGATACACCTCGGGTTCGGTGTATTTAAGCGAAAGGTCTTCGAGTTCTGTTTTGATATTGTATAGCCCTATTCGATAGGCCAGTGGCGCTATCAGGGTGAGGGTTTCGCTGGCAATTTTCAGTTGCTTGTCGCGCGGCATGGCGTCGAGGGTGCGCATGTTGTGCAGGCGGTCGGCGAGTTTGATCAGGATCACGCGCATATCTTCTGCCAGCGCAATGATCATGTGCTTGAAATATTCGGCCTGGATGCTGCGCTTGCCATCGTCAAGCATGCCTTTGATCTTGGTAAGCCCGTCGATGATCATGGCCACACGCGGATTGAACATTTCTTGGATCTCTTCGATGGTAGTGCCGGTATCCTCTACAATATCGTGCATCAGGGCACAAACGATGGCGGTGCCGTCGAGGTGCATATCTTTGGCGCAGATGGTGGCCACCTCCAGCGGATGATAGATGTACGGCTCTTTGGTGCGCCGCCGCATGCCATCGTGTGCTTTCACAGCAAAGTCGAAGGCCTTGCGTACCATCAGGGCTTCCTCCTTGCTTCGCCGGTTTTTCCATTCCCGCAAAAGAATGCGATACCGATGCGTTATTTCTTTGCGTTCTTCTACTGTGTGCATTGAGAGAGACAACGTTTTTGAAACTTACAAAATTAGATAAACATTCGTACCTGTTCGCTTTTGTATTAAAATTTAAAAAAATAACGTTATAAATTTCCGTTGTGATGAAAAAATGGATACTTTGCCGTCAAAATTTTGGCAACACTTTCGGTGGTGTTTTTTGTAATAATGTTGTTGTTTGATGAGAAAATTTATACTTCTGATTCTTCTTCTTTTCGTTCTGCATGCTGCCCATGCTACGCATCAGCGTGCCGGCGAAATCACCTACAAGGCTATTTCGGCTTTAGAATACGAATTTACCATCATCACCTACACCTACACGCCGAGTCCTGCCGACCGTCCTGAGCTCAGAATCAACTGGGGTGACGGCACAACTCAAATTGTGCCGAGAACCCTGCGGCAAGACCTTCCCAACAATATCCGTCGCAACGAGTACGCCGGAACCATTCATATTTTTCCCGGACAGGGAACCTATGTTATTTGGCTGGAAGACCCCAACCGCAACTATGGCGTGTTGAATATTCCAAACTCCGTAAACGTGCCTTTTTATATCTACACCGAGCTGGTGATTAATCCTTTCTTGGGCCCAAATAACTCAGTAGAGCTGCTTTCGCCACCCATCGACAACGGCTGTGTAAACGCGCTCTTTCTGCACAATCCCGGCGCCTACGACATCGACGGCGATAGTATTTCGTACAAATTGGTGAATTGCCGCGGCGCCTTTGGATTGCCTATTCCGGGCTACGTGATGCCCAATCAGGTCGACAACAGCGTGCCCACCACCTTCGACATCGACCCGGTAACCGGCACCATCGTGTGGGATAAACCGCTGCTGCAAGGCGAATACAATATTGCTTTTCATATTGAGGAGTGGCGCAGCGGCATCAGAATTGGCTACGTAACGCGCGACATGCAGATAACCATTCTGGCGTGCGACAATGAGCAGCCGCAGATCGGAGCTTTGCAGGATACGTGCGTGCGCGTCGGCGACACCCTTACATTTGAAGTTACCGCCACCGATCCCAACGCAAAACCTACCGAAGACCTGATTATACGCGCTCTGGGCGGCCCTTTTGAAGTTGCCGAGAGTCCGGCAACTTTTCCCGCTGCCATCGGTCACCTGTCGGTATCGTCAACGTTTACCTGGAACACCACCTGTGCTCATGTGCAGTTGCAGCCCTATCAGGTAGTATTTATCGCTCGCGACACCTTTAATTTCCCGCAGCTCACCGACATCAAAACGATGAACATCCGCGTGATCAGCCCGCCCCCCGAAAACCTGGCGGCTTCGCCTGTTGCCAGCAGCATTCATCTAAGCTGGAATAAGGCGTTGTGCCCGCGCACCATTGGATACCACCTGTACCGGCGCGATGGCTTTTATGGCTATGAGCCTGGCTATTGCCAAACCGGCGTGCCGGCCTACACCGGATATCAGCGCATTGCTACACGCGAAAACATTACCGATACCACTTTCGTCGACAACGACGGCGGCGCTGGTTTGGTGACCGGAACCGACTACTGCTACATGGTGGTGGCCTGGTTTGCCGACGGAAGCGTGAGTTATGCCTCCCAGGAGGTGTGTGCTGCGCTGGTGCGCGATGTGCCGGTGATTACCAATGTTTCGGTGATGGAAACATCCATTGCTGCCGGAAAAATGTTTGTGGCCTGGAGCAAACCAGTCGAACACGATACGTTGCTGTTTCCGCCACCCTATAAATACGTTGCCTACAGAGCCTCCGATCAGAATCCGGAATTTATAGCAGTGGCTGAATTACAGGGCATCGACGACACCACTTTTCTGGATACAGGTCTCAACACACAGGAGCGTAGCTACACCTACCGGATAGAGATTTACAGCCTGGCGCTGGCAGATGATTTTATGGGGTCGTCGCGGGTGGCTACAAGTATGTTTCTCAAGATATCGCCCACCGACAGGGCTTTAAATCTTTCCTGGAACCGCGACGTGCCCTGGCGCAACGATTATTACACCATTTTTAGATATGACGAGCTTACGCAAAAATTTGATTCCATCGCCACAAGCGTCAATACTTTTTACCAGGATTCGGGTTTGATAAATGGCGAAACGTACAGTTATTTTGTCAGGAGCACCGGTGATTATTCACAGCCTGGTTTTGTATCGCCCATCGTTAACTTTTCGCAGATCACCTCCGGAAGCCCTGTCGACAATGTGCCGCCCTGCCCGCCCGTATTGAGCATTCGCGTGGATTGTGAACACATCGAGAATAATCTCTCATGGATAAACCCGCCCGATTGCCCCACCGACATCGCGGGCTATTTTATTTATTTTGCTCCTTTTGTTAATGAAATCCCGCAACTGATCGACAGTGTGCCGGATCCTTCAGTGCTTAATTACACCCATCAAAACTTGCCGACCATCAGCGGGTGTTATCAGGTGTCGGCCATCGACTCGACGGGCAACATGAGTGAGCGCAGTGCGGTGGTTTGCGTAAGCAGCGATAGCTGTTCCAATTACAAGTTGCCAAACGTTTTTACGCCCAACGACGATCCTTACAACCAATATTTCCAACCATTGCCCAACTATTCATCGGTCGACAAAGTGGATATGACCATCTTCAACCGTTGGGGACGCATCGTTTTTAAAACCCAGGATCCGAAAATAATGTGGGATGGCCGCAATATGAACAACAACCAACCCTGCAACGAGGGCGTTTACTTTTATGTGTGTGAAGTTTACGAGATCACCCTCGAAGGTCTTTCCAAACGTACCATCAACGGTATCGTGACACTGATGCGATAAGCCAGCCGATGCTGATGCGATGCTGTGAACCTTTTCTAAAAGGTGGCGTTTTCAAATCTACATATTTATCATTTTAAAAAGCCCATTATTATGAAAATCTCTTTACCGATGATCGTGTTGCTGGCATTGTTTCAGTTGCCGGCATTGGCGCAGACTGATGCTGATGGCGATCTAAGCGCAATAAAATATCCACAGGAGGCACATTTTAAAAACATCAAACAGCTCACTTTTGGCGGCGACAATGCCGAAGCTTACTGGAGTTTCGACGACAGCCGACTTATTTTTCAGGCAACCAATAAAGCGTGGGATGCGGATTGCGATCAGATTTTTATCACCACCCTTGCCGGCAGCAACATGCGGGATAACCGTCCACTGCGCGTAAGTACCGGGCTGGGGCGCACTACCTGCTCGTATTTTATGCCCGGCGACAGCACTATACTTTATGCCTCGACCCATGAGCACGATGCAGCCTGTCCGCACAAACCACCACGCGAGATTGATGGCAATTATGTGTGGCCGGTTTATGATTCGTACGACATCTATCTGGCCGACGCACAAGGCAGGATGATCAATAAACTTACCGATACGCCGGGCTATGATGCCGAAGCCACCGTTTCGCCCAAAGGCGACAAAATAGTTTTTACTTCCCTGCGCTCAGGCGACCCGGAGCTTTACACCATGGATCTCGACGGCAGCAATGTGCGGCAGATAACCAATGAGCTTGGCTACGATGGCGGCGCTTTCTTTTCGCCCGACGGCAAACAACTTGTCTTCAGAGCCTCACGACCCAAGGGCGCGGAAGAGATAACACGCTACAAAGAGTTGCTGGCACAGGGGCTGGTGATGCCTACCGATATGGAAATTTTTGTTTGTGATGCCGATGGTAGTAACCTGCGGCAGGTTACCCATTTGGGTAAAGCCAACTGGAGTCCGTTTTTCCATCCTTCGGGCGATAAAATTGTTTTCTCCTCCAACCATGCTGCCGATCGTGGTTTCAAATTTAATCTGTACATGATTAATACCGACGGCACCGGGCTGGAGCAAATTACCTACGACGATGTGTTTGATGCTTTTCCGGTGTTCTCGAATAACGGGAAATATTTGGTGTTTTCGTCCAACCGAAACAATGGCGGAACCCACGACACCAACCTTTTTTTGGCGGAGTGGGAAGATTAATTCTTAATGCGATGCTAAAAGCTTAGGAGTTTCCGGAAGGAAAATTTGAAAATCTCAAATCTCAAAGTGCCAAATGCCAAATAAATCTCAATTTCCAATTTTCAAATAGGTTTTTACATTATTCTGCAAAGCTTATGTATGTACTCATTGCTCCCGATTCGTTCAAAAATTCGCTTACCGCAAAGCAGGCTGCACAAAGCATCGCTACCGGCTGGCGAAGGGTTTTCCCAGATGCTCACACCGAGCTTTGTCCGTTAGCCGATGGCGGCGAAGGCACAGTGCAGTCGTTGGTGGATGCTACCGGCGGACGCCTGGTGCATGTGCAGGTGCAGGATCCTTTGCTGCGACCCATCGCCTCTTTTTTTGGTATCCTGGGCGACGGCACCACTGCCGTAATAGAAATGGCGGCGGCTTCCGGCATAGAGCTTTTAAAAAATGAGGAATTGGCGCCACTGAAAACCTCCACTTACGGCACCGGGCAGTTGATGCTGAAGGCGCTGGAAATGGGTTGCCGCCACATGATCATCGGCATTGGCGGCAGCGCCACCGTCGATGGCGGAATGGGAATGGCCAACGCGCTGGGCATCGAATTTACCGACCACCAGGGAAAGCCGCTTACGGCGGGTGGCGGCTCGCTCGACGCACTTGCGCAAATCAATATGGATGATGTCCATCCCGCCCTGGCAAGTTGTGAAATCATCATCGCCGCCGATGTAACCACCTCGTTGGTTGATGCAGCGCGAATCTACGGCCCGCAAAAAGGTGCTTCGCCACAAGAGGTGCAGCAGCTCGGAAAAAACCTGACGCACTATGCCGACATTTTACAAAAAACTTTTGGTGGTAATATCGCAACAGAAGCGGGAGCCGGGGCAGCAGGCGGGCTGGGTGCGGGGCTGCTGGCTTTTGCCGGAGCCAAAATGCAGCCCGGCTTTGAGGTGGTACGGCAAACAACAGGATTGGACGAGAAAATCAGCAAGGCTGATCTGGTGATAACCGGTGAGGGAAAAACCGATGCCCAGACACAATACGGCAAAACGCCTTTTGGTGTGGCGCAGGTGGCAAAAAAATATAACAAGCCGGTAATTTTGCTGGCAGGCACTCTGGGCGACGATTATCAGAAACTTTATCAGAAAGGCTTCGATGCCATTTTTCCCATCACGGATAAACCGATGCCACTTTCGCAAGCCATCAGCGATGCCGCTATACTTCTGGAAGACGCCGCCAGGCGCGTTGCGCATATGCTTTTGCTTTCGCAAAAATATTTTGGTGCACGGTAGGGGGGGCGTGGCGCTTGGCGCAGGGCGCAAGGCGCAGGGTGCGTGGCGAAAGGCGCTGGGCGCTTGGTGCAACGGGCGAAATTACGTGGTTTCGCACTGGCCATTTGAAGTAGTGGACTGCCTACTGAAGACTTTCCTCGCCGACAATCGTGCATTGGTCGCGGCGGCCAAACCACCGGTAGCGGTTGCGTGCCACGAAATTGTAGAGCTTATCGCGCCACGACAATGGCAAGTATTTCAAGGGCAGCATCAGGCGCCATATCCCACCCAATCTTTTAAAAATTTCCAACACCGCTTCTGATCGTTCCCAGGTGGCTCCGTTGTGATACAAAATTACCGTGTCGGGATTATCAGTCGTGCTGATTTCTATTTTTGATGATTGCAATAACTTTTTGCCTTCATCGGATTGCAAAGGCAAAAACCGAAAACGGGCGGATTTATCGCGTCGGATAAGCCAACGCACGAAGCCGTTGCACAGGTTGCAATATCCGTCGAAGAGGATGAAGTAGGGGAGTTGGACGTTTGTGGTTTTCATCAATAAAAAAAGGCTTTGCGATTTAACATCTGCAAAGCCTTAAAGTTTTATTCGTTTCCGCCGGTGGGCTTGTCGCCGCTGCTGTCACCACCACTGCCGCCATCGTTGCGGCGACGGTTGGGGCGGGGATTTTTGTTTCGGTTGGATTGGTTTCGGCTGCCGCTTTTATTCGAAGCTTTCCGATTCGGTTCGTTTCGGTCGTTGTTTTTTTTGCGCTGCTCGTAAGGACGCCGTGGACGCTCGGTGTTGTCCTGCTCCGGGGTTGGTTTATTGTCAGAGCGGTTGTCGGTTTTTGCCTGCGTCTGCTGATTCCGGCGTGCATTGTCCCTGGCTTGGGGAGGTCGGTTCTGGCTGCCGGGGGCTTCGTTGCGGCGCGATTTCTTTTTGCGCCGGCGTTGGCTGGCAGGTTCTTCCATTTTATCAAAACGGCTGATGTCTTCCTGGGTAAGGCCGCCGTTGCCAATGTCTATTTTTACTTCGCGCGTCAGAGCGCTGTCTTCCAGTTGTGCCGGGAAGTTGCCTTTTCGGTTCTCGGCGATGATCTCTTTCACCCGATCTACACTAAGGGCCATCATATTGTTTTGATCGTTTTGATAAGCGTACCACATGATGCGTTTAAAAACGTCAGTTTTTTGATGTATGGCCACGCCTTTGGCAGTTTTGAGATAAATATTGGTGTCGGGGAAATCTTTGAGCGCGTCGAGATAGACATCGTTTTCGTAGTTGAGGCAGCATTTGAGTTTGCCACATTGCCCGGCGAGTTTTTGCGGGTTGGGCGAGAGCTGCTGTATGCGGGCCGTGCTGGTGGTTACGGAGGTGAAGTCGGTGAGCCAGGTGGCGCAACAAAGCTCGCGGCCACACGACCCGATTCCTCCCAGCCGTGCTGATTCCTGCCGCACTCCTATCTGGCGCATCTCTATTCTTATTTTAAACTCATCGGCCAGCACTCTGATAAGCTCGCGGAAGTCGACACGTTCTTCGGCGGTATAATAAAACACTGCTTTGGTTTCGTCGCCCTGAAACTCTACGTCGTTGATTTTCATGTCGAGGTTGAGGTTGCGGGCTATCTTGCGCGACTTTATCTGAACGCGGTCTTCCTGATCGACAGCGTTGAGCCATTTTTCGATGTCGGTGAGGCGTGCGCGGCGGTACACTTTTTTAATGGTATCTGCCGTAGGCTCTACATTTTTTTTGCGCATCTGCAACTTTACAATTTCACCCGTCATGGTGATGATGCCGATATCGTGGCCGGGCGAAGCCTCTACTGCGACGATGTCGCCAACTTTTAGATCCAGCTCCGTGGTGAGACGGAAGAAATCTTTTCGGCTGTTTTTAAAACGTATCTCTACGCAGTCGAACTGCGGGTGATGCTCGGGTAACTTTACGTCGCCCAGCCAGTCGGTGACGTCGAGCTTGCAGCAGCGGTGGCTGGCAATCCGGCTGTTGTCCTGATATATCTGCGGGGCGTGGCAGCAGCCTCTCGAAAGAAAAGGGTTGTTGCTCTCCTGGTCGCTATATTTTGTTTCGTTGGGTTCCATATTATGTGATTACAAAAAATTATTCAGTTAATTAAAACAATTGCAAAACTAATCATTCCTGAGAAGTTGGTTGTGGCCTCTTGGCTCTTAGCAGTTTTAAGACCGTAAGCGAGAGGTCGAGCATGATCATGCCCGCGTGCACGTTGCGCTCGATATGATAGATGGCTTTGTCGAACTCATCGACGAATTGAGAGATATTTCCCTGGTGCACAAAGGGTGAGAAGCGGGTATAGAAATCTTGCTCTTCGCGCGTAACGCGCACCAGGTTGCCCATATCAAAGCCTATGAGCAGGCAGTTGCGCAGGATGATCAGGCCGGATCGGAGGAAGTTCTTGAGTTTTTCGCGTGTTTCTTTGCCCATCTCCTCACTTATTTTTAATAAAGCAACTACATCCATGCTGTAGCAGAGGCGCATCCAATCGCGAAAGCGCCGGAAGTTCTCCGAAAGCTCATCACCCATTTCAAGCAGCGCCACGGCCTGCGTGAAACTGCCGTTGGCCAGGCGTGCTGCTTCGGCAGCAGTGGCTTCGCTCATGTTAAGACGCTGGCGGCAAGCATCGTAAATGGGCTGATTTTCGATGGCAGGAATTTTTACCAGATGCAGCCGCGAGAGGATGGTAGATAAGATCTGGTCGGTTTGCTCGGCGATGAGCAGAAAGAGTGTTTTCTCCGGCGGCTCTTCGAGTATTTTCAGCAGGCGCGGTGCGGCAGCATGATAAAGCTTTTCTACCATCCAGATAATCATCACCTTATACTCCGACTCGTAGCTGGTGTAGCTCAGCGTTTGGATGATTTTGCTGCAGTCGCGTGTGTTGATGCTTGCTTGTTTTTGGTCGATGTCGATTTCGTGGTACCAGTCGTCGAGGGTGATGTAATAGTTTTTCCTCTCAAGCAACTGGCGCCACTCCTTGAGCACCTGATTGCTGGTGGGATTTTTCGAATCCTTCATCCGTGTAGAAGAAGCCACCGGATAGACAAAGTGCAGGTCGGGATGGATGAGCTTGTTATATTTGATACACGAAGGGCATTTGCCGCAAGAGTCGCGATGCCGGAACTTGTCAGTGTCGCGGCAACTGATAAACTGTGCATAGGCCAGCGCCAGCGCCAGCTTGCCATAGCCGTTGTTGCCATAAAACAACTGCGCATGCGCCACACGATTGGTGGCAACCGTGCCGATAAGTTTTTCTTTGATCTGTTCCTGTCCGATGATCTCGCTGAAAAGCATCCTTTTTGTGTTTTTATCCGAAAGCTGCAAAGGTAAAACTTCTCCCGCCATTTTACTCCTTCATTCGATAATCCGTTTTCATATCGCGACCCACCGTCGGCAGCCTGACCCGTCATAATTGCAGGTCGACAAAAAAAATCTACTTTTGATGTAGATTTTGATAAATAAAAAAAGTTTTACTTTGGCAATGGACTGAGAAATGAGGGCTGTGATTAAAAGAGTGAGAACCGAAAATTAACAAACTAATAATCAACAAAAACATGACCTACGACGAAAGATTACAAAAAGTAAGTGTGCTCGGCGCTGCCGGCAAAATGGGTAGCGGCATCCTGCTGCTCGCCGCTGTGGAGATGGCTGACCTTAGCCTGAAACCCGAAAACCGCGACAAAACCTTTGTGCTCAACGCCATCGACCTCTCGGAAGAGGGGTTGGCCGGGCTGATGAAATATCTCGGAACGCAGGTGCGCAAAATTGCCGAGAAAAAAGTGGAGTGGCTGCGCCAGGTATACGCGCGTCGCGATGACCTGACCGAAAATGAAGCGATCGTGGACGAATACATCTCAGAGGTGCTCGGCATCGTGCGCCCCGTCACCGCCATGGAGGCGGCTTACGATAGCCATCTTATCTTCGAGGCCATCGCCGAAAACCCAGAGCTGAAAACCAACATTTTCAAGAAGATAAACGAGAACAGCAAACATGAGCCGTGGTTTTTCACCAACACCTCTTCCATTCCAATTACCCGTCTCAACGACTTGGCAAACCTGCATGGCCGAATACTTGGATTTCATTTCTACAACCCGCCCGCTGTGCAGCGGCTGGTGGAGCTTATCACCATCGGCGGTAACAGTGCGGCGATGATTGATTTTGCGAAAGCTTACGCTAAAAACCTGCGCAAAGTGGTGGTACCCAGCAACGATGTGGCCGGATTTATCGGCAACGGCCACTTCATGCGCGACGCTCTGCATGGCATAGCTGAAGCAGAAAAGTTAACCGGTAAGTTCAGCTTTGCGCAGGCCGTTTACATTGTAAATAAAGTGACGCAGGATTTCCTGCTGCGCCCCATGGGCATCTTCCAGCTTATCGATTACGTTGGCATCGATGTGGTTCGTTTTATCATGGCTGTGATGAATCCTTATCATGAAAATGAAAACCTGCATTCGCCGCTGCTCGACAAGTTGTTCGATCAAGGCGTAAAAGGCGGCCAGCACTCTGACGGCTCGCAGAAAGATGGTTTTATGAAATACCAAAAAGGCAAACCGGTGGCCATTTATGATATTGATAAAAAACAATATGTCGGTATCGACGCGCTGGCTGGTGCTGGCGACGAATTCCTGGGCGCGCTGCCCGATGGCTGGCAGCCTTGGAAAGCCGTTAATTTTAATAAAGAAAAAACCCGGTTGCTGGCCGAATATTTTGAAAAGCTGCAGCAAATGAAAACTACCGGTGCCGAAATGGCTATGCGCTACCTCCGCCGCTCACGCGAAATCGGCAACGGACTGGTGGCACGCGGCGTGGCCCACAATGCCGAGGATGTTAATACCGTGATGCTCACCGGATTTTTCCACGCCTACGGCCCTGTCAACAGCTATTGAAAATAAATTACGGTTGAAAAATCAGCTCCCGGATTTAATAAAGCTACTTTTGCCAAAATGATTTAGCGACATGAGCACAGCAGAATTAAGACATCTGATAAACGAACAACTGGCACACATTGAGGATGTGGCTTTTCTGCATGCAATAAAAACGATCATCGAAAGCAAGGCATCTGAAGGGATTTATCAGTTGAGCGACTATCAAAAAAGCCGCATTGATTCGGCAAGAAAACAACTGAAAGATAAACAGACCCTATCTCACCAGGATTTGCAAAAAGAGATCGACCAATGGCTAAGTTTAAAATAGAATGGTCGGTTGAAGCAAGGTCAGATTTGATCGACATTTTGGATTTCTACATCAAGCGCAACAAATCCAATGTTTATAGCATTAAGCTAAATGCTGAGATAAACGGGAGCATACAATTATTAGGTGCGAACCCATTTTTAGGAACCCCAACCACTTTTGATTCAGTAAGAGCATTAATAACAGGCCACTATCAAATTATCTATGAAATCTTCGACCACTTGATTTTGATAATAATGATTTGGGACTGTCGAAGAAATCCTGAAGATAAAGTGATTGACCAAAGAATCAAATAGGAACCAATCGAACAACCAAAATCAAGAAGGAATAAAAAAGCTACTTTTGCTAAAATGATTTAACGACATGAGCACAACAGAATTAAGACATCTGATAAACGAGCAACTGGCGCACATTGATGATGTGGCTAAAACCGGATAAAACAGAAATGAAAGGGATGGTAGCTGTACACAGACGTTAGGCAACAAGGCCGGGTGACATAAGTGGAAAACATCAAAGAAGAAATGAAGAAAATTGCTTTACTAATAGTGTTGTTAAGTTTTGCAACCCTTATTTGGGGTCAAAATAAAGTCATAAAAAATGACACTTCATACTTTTCAAATGACCTAAAAGAAAAACCAAAAGTTAAAAGTGCGTGGAAACAATTCTCTATTGAAAATTCTATTCCGCTGAATTCAATAAACTCAGATAATTTTTCAGACCTGCAATTTTTAACAACAATTTTAGAAAATAAAAAGTATATTTTCCTTGGCGAAAGCTCGCATTATGTAAAGGAATTCAATGAAATCAAGTTTAGATTAATCAGGTTTTTATTTCAGGAATTAGACTTTGATGTTGTAGTGTTTGAAAGCAATATTTGGGATTGTTATCAATTAAAATTTCTAAGAGATAATTACTCTTCAAGAGAGATACTAGATAAAACTATTTATGGAGTTTGGAACACTACAACACTCAATGAGTTAATTTCATTCGTTGTTGAGAATAATATTGAGTTTGCCGGATTCGACATAAAACCTAGTGCTCTTAAGTATGATTATTTTTTTGAAAAAAATGTACTCCCTCAAATTGACTCAAACTTATCAGTTATTGCAATTAAGTGTTGCCAAGAATTTTTGAAATGTTATTCAAGTCAAAATCAAGAACAAGAAATAGAAAATCTAAACCAACTATTGGTCGACCATCAATTGCTTCTCGACGAATTGGATCAGTACATTAAGACTAATAAATTGGATGTTGACCTAATCGTGTATAAAAAGGAAATTTGTAATCGAATAAACATAATCAGTTCAATATTAATTGATGATAAAGGGTTCACAGGAAGTAATCGGGATTCCTTGATGGCTGAAACAATTGAATGGTTAATCAAAGAAAGATACCCCAATAAGAGAATAATATTCTGGGGGCATAATGGTCATATTTCCAAAAACAATAGAAAAGACGAGAAATCAATGGGCTTCATGTTATCCGACTCGATTTTGAATAAATCATATGTAATTGGGCTTTACATGTTCAGAGGAGAAACCTTTAGTAATAAAATCATTGAAATCCGAAAGCCTTTCAAAAATAGTTTAGAGGCAATCATGATTCAACCTGGCTACAAATATTCATTCCTGGATTTTTCAAAAGTGGAAAATTCGGAAAGCTCATCCTGGATTCATCAGGAAATACCATCATTACTTTGGGGACGATTTAAAAGAAGCATCATTTTAAAGAAAACATATGACGGTATTATTTTTATTGATAAGGCAAGTTTGCCAAACCATTTTATTTTGGACTATAATAAAAAGCTGAAATGAAGGTCCAGTTGCTAAAAGCAAATCATCAATCCAATTCGTAGCAAATCTGCACCTGGATTTAAATAAAAGCTATTTTTGCTAAAATGATTTAACGACATGAGCACAACAGAATTAAGACACTGATAAACGAACAACTGACACACATTGAGGATGTGGTTGAAACCGGATAAAGCAGAAATGAAAGGGATGATCACTTTACACAATCGTTACCTGCCCGTATTAACAGAAAGAAAACGAATGATTGACAAGAATAAGGAAATAATAAAATGGTTCTCAAATGTTGGTAACAGATATGTTGATAATATACTTTCCATAGTAGAAATAGAAAAATTGAAGCAAGATCAAGATTATGCAAATAAAATGTTTTTCTACTACTGGGCTTTTGAAAGACAAGGTGCTCCAATGGGATATAAAATTGCTGCAATAAAAACACTTGAGACAGTTAAAAACGGAAATTATTCCACAGAATTTTCAACCTATTATAAAGGGAAACCGAATAAAAGAAACAATCCAATTTTAGATGAAAGAATCGGTAATTTAAATATTGCGGAAATTGTGTGCAAGATTGAACAGAAGAAATTTGAAGAAGCATTTAATGATTTAAGTTTAAACGGTATTGGACATAAAATTCGAGCATTCTTCATAAGGGACATTGTACATTTATTGAAACTTGAAGGAAAAAATAAAATAAAATTTGACGACTATTTATTTATGAATCCGATAGATGTTTGGGTGAGATTGACTGTTGAATATTTAAACTTGAATTTCCCAGTAAACATCACTTTAAACCCCAACAAATATCATATAGAAAAGAAAGATTTTAACACTGCATTAATTTTGACAAACACATGCATGGAATTCAATTTATCACCACTATTGACAAATATGGGAATATGGTATTACGCATCACATTTTATTGCAGACAGTAATCGACTTAAGTTATTACTAGAAAGCAAATCAGTTGAAAAGTTAGAAAACGAGATGAAATTAATGAAAGGGTTTAGTGAATTTAAAAGAGTATTAATTGAATAAAATACAGCAGGTAACACTTACCCATCATCTCCCGCCAAACCCCCACTAATCCTGCTCCGTCAGTTGCGGAGCTGGAGATTGCCCAACAGTTTCAACTTCTTTAAAATTCATTTTAATAAAAAAACCCTCTGAAAACTATTCCAGAGGGTTTTTATCTTTCAAATTATCTTACCGGCTGATCACCAGCTTTCGTGTCACCACGCCATCGCCGCCAACCAACTGAAGATAATACATGCCCGGCGCAAAGTGTGTGGCATCCAGCAGCATCGGCTCGCCCGCGGGGAGTGGCGCCAGTGTTTTATCCATCACTACAATTCCGGCGGCATCTATCAGTTTCATCCGGAATGGACTATCAAATAAGCCAGAACCTGAAACAGTGAAAAGCCCGGTGCCGGGATTGGGATGGATGGTCACCTCGTGGCTTATTGCGGAGGCGATATTTACGTGAAGTACAATTTCGACGGTTTGCTCGGCCATTTCGGTGCAGCCATTATTGTCGATGTAGGTATAGCGGATGGTATGCAGGCCAATGCCGGCAACGTCGGGATGGAGCCAGCCATCTATCACCCCTGGCCCTTCGTAAATACCACCCGCAGGATTTCCTTCGGTAAGTTCATAGGGCGGCATGTTGGTGCCCAGCAATGGCAGGGTATCGAAAGTAACTTCGGGCGCGGGCAAGAAAGTTAGCGTGAGGCCATCTTCTACCGAGCCGGTGCAAGGCAACAAACTCATCCCCACCAGGGTAAGCTCCACCGTTCCGAGCTGTAGATCTTCCATGCCCGGGAAATAATCGGTGGTCAGGCTATGGTCGTTGCCAAAAGCGCCATCGCCCTCCGTAAGCCACGCATATGCGGCTGCATTGTCAACAGTTCCCGAAATTGGTACTGCTGCCAGGTTTTCGCATGCCTGCTGGTCGTCGCCGGCAAACACATCGGGCAGCAGTGTGATATCGAGCACCATGGCATCGCTTATCGGGCTGCTTTGGTTGTCCCAGGCTGTTACGGTGAGTTCGGCAGAGCCACTGGCAATGTCGTCGGTTCCGGGGGTATACACAGGATGGGTAGCAGTGGCATCATCAAAGGTTCCGTCGCCGGAGGTAGTCCATAAAATAGTTGCTGCATTAATAATAAAACCCTGAATAACGGGATTGGTGTCTTCGCAGATGCTCATATCCGGGCCTGCCGACACGGCCATCGTCTCCTGGCCGCTGGGCGGAAAGGTGATGTAGTCGATGTAGCCGGCATCAAGCCCTGTAGAAACAGAATAATCTTTTACATAAACCCAGCGGAAAGTAGTTTCGCCGGCGGGCACATCAAATTCGGCAAAGCCCCATCCGGTATCGCCGGCCCACTGTGCCTGCATGGCGCCATTGATATAAAACTTCAGGAAGTCGTAGTTGTTTTCGCTCTGCACCATATAATAAAAACTTATCTGCCCGGCGATGAGCACATCCATGGTCACGGAAATTTCGCTGTTTTCGCTGTGGGTAATCTCGCCTGACTTCATGCACCACAACCCTTGGTAAGGATCAAAGTTATCGATAACCCACGGGGCATTTCCCGAAAATTCCCACTCGAACTGCGAGAAATCGCCGGTTTCGAAATCTTCGCGCGAGAAGCCAATGGCCATACCAAAGGTGCCATTTGCTGTAAAGCCATAATCGGCTGTAGCCGAAACGCTAAACATACAGTTGTAGCCCAGCGGAGCCTCCTGTGAAACGAGCACCTCAAATGTAGCAACCCCGGCAGCTCCACCATTAATAAAAGCAATAGTGGCGTTTGGCTGGGTGATACTTACAAAAGGATCGGCATTCATAAGATGCGCCTGAACATTGGTGGCGCGGCCGCCGCCGGTATTTTTTATGTTCACCATCACCGCAATGGTTTCGCCGGGTTCGGGATAGCCATTGTTGCCATCGTCGAAGGTTATATTTCCTATTGCCAGCGCCGGAGCGTAAGCCTTCAGGTAGATGTGGCTGTTGTACACATCCGTTGCATCCTGTATGGTGGTGTTAAAGATAAGGTCGTGGTTGTTGGGCACATCGGTGGCTACCGAAAAGCTAAAAGCATCCGCGAGCATCACCGTTTGGCCGGGCTGCAGGGTAGTGAGCGTTTGCAGGCTGTCGATGAGGGTTACATACGGATCGTCGGTGGCAATTTTCATCAAAGTTACCAAAGCCGGCTCCTGGCCTATGTTTTTGATCTCCACCGAGAGTATGGCTGTCTCGCCGTTTTCGATGATGCTGTTGTCGCCGGCCTGCACCAGCACATCGCGTATTACCACGTTGTTGGCTCCTTCGGTAGAGAAAAGAAGCATTTTCGAATTTTTTAATCCATTGGCATCCTTCAGCGAAAACTCTATTTCGGCTGCTTCGTAGGGTTGTGTAGGCAAGCCGTTGAACAGACCCTTTTCGGTAATGCTCATTTCGGTAAATTCGTAGTCGGGTTCTAATGTAACCTTGGTTTGGGCCGGCACCGACGTATTGGAAATATCAAGCAGTTCGTAGCTAAAATCGTCGCCTTCGGAAATTCCGGCGTACCAGCGATTCCATGAAGCTATCACTACATCGCCGTAATAAAACTCTATTTTTCCGTCGGGATAAAGGCTTACGGCAAATTGCTGCGTATTGCTGGTGCCATATTCAGAGGTCTTCCACCTAAAAGTAGCTTTCTGGCTGTTGCCTTCGTACCACATACCGCCGCCTTCCACGCCAATTGGATTGCACATCAGTGGTGCAATACAACGCATATTTCTAAATAAATTAAACTGACTTGTCAAATAGGTCCATGGATAGTGGTCCTCCCGAAACAGGATATAGCCGTCGGTGTGCAAGGTGATGTCGTGGTAATTTTTGCCGTAAAACGGAAAGTCAAAGTCGATGGTTTTGGTAGCATACCCGCTGGATTGGCTATTGGGATAAAGCTGCTGACCATTGACTATCGGGAAAACCTGCATGCCGTTCTGGATGTTATATTTCTGTTTGATTTTCCATTGATACGGCGGTGTTCCCTGCGACCCGATCATTTGTGTGCTGTAAGGCTCGTTGATGGTGGCCGGGGGCAGATCGACATTGAGCACCTGAGGATCGGTGAAGGTAACAGAAGTAGCAACAAAAAGTGTGGTAAGGCCATTTTCGGTGAGCGGCACATTGGTTTGGGTACAGGGTGTCTGTATCACCATCCCATCGGTATAGTCGATTACCGTAAAGTTGTTGATCATACCGGTGCCGTCATTATTTGGATCTTTTTCGTTGACGAGCAGGAAATAACGTGCCTGCTGTCCGCTTTCCGCGTAACTGAGCAGCGGTGTAACATCCAGGCCAAACTCGAGGGTTTTGTCGGATTCGCTGCTGCCGCCGGTCATATATTTGGCGCCGCCCTGGTAATCGAGGATGGGGAAGTCGATGACGTATTCCGGTTCGGTAGCTCCCGGCGTAACGGCCACGCCGGCCATCACCTTGAGGGTGTTGCGAACATCGTGCGTCAGCTTAACTTTGTAGGTAAGCTGTGGCTCGGTGTTTTCTTTGGCTTTGATCACATGCACCGATCCGTTCCAGCATCCGCCTTGCGGCAAAGTGCGGCACAGCGCGCTGTAGAGGCACCAGGCATAGCCGGCATCGCCCCAGGAGGAAGCATAATAACTGTTGGCCAGCTTTACGCCGCCAATCTCCCAGTCGCGGATGTCGACTATTCCATCGCCGTTGATGTCGAGATGGTTGGTGTATTGGCCATCATTGTTCAGGTCGTATCGTATCGAGTCGTGATAGCCCACCACCGCCACGGCATGGTTGGCATAGGTCGACATTTGTATCACTACATGCTTGCCACCTTCAGGAGTTCCTGACGGTAAGGTAGCGTTTGCGCTCACCACAGAGGAATAAATATTACCGACGCCGCCGGTGGCTTCGCCTTCCAGATGGTTGTCGATCCAGTGCTTGAGCGTGTTGAGACCTTCTACGGTGGTAACGTTGATGCTGTAAAAATCCCACAGCCGGTTTTTCATCGAGTTGTAATACTTGTCGTATCCCGACATCCAGCGAGCGCTGCCGCCATAAGAAAGCGAACCGCCGTAGTCGGGAACGTTGGGCGTACCCACATGCTTAACAATATCCCAACTGTCAAAAAAAGCGCCGGCCTGGCCATTGCCGTTGCCACTCCAGTTGTATACAAAATGGCTGACGTATTGGTTGTCGGGAATATTGGCGGGCAAATCCCGCAAGCGGTTAATCTCGTAGGTGAAAGTATACGAAACCGCGCTGGCTTGTCCACACTCCAGCGCCACCTGATCGAAGATGGGCCGAAACCAGGGTTTTTGTGAGTTATCCACCGTTACGGGCAGATCGCGTCCGCGCGAGGCCGGCGTTATAGTGAGTTGTGGCAAGTCGGCAAATGGCGCCAGATCCTCTTCGGTAAATACCGGAAGTCCGTCGATGAAGAGCCGTCCGTCGATGATCTGTTTCCTGCCGTCAGGACTTTGGGCCTGCAAGCCCACAATCATCAGAAAGAAAGCAGCCGTAAGGAGAGATAAGTATAGTTTATTCATGAGCAGTTGAATTATTAATAGATTACAAAACTACGTTTTTCTGGTTTAAACGTCATTTTTTTAAAATAACAAATCACTACTATCCGACTAAAACTAACACTATCTGTTTAATCGGTCAGTAGTGATAACAAATGTATTTTAGCCGCCGGTTTTCATAGTGTTCCTTTCTTTTTAATAACAAAATCAAATTATGAAAAAGCATTTTCTACTTCTCACCTTCATTCTGCTGACGATCGTTGCCGGCGCCCAGGTAGGCAATATCAACCCCGACCCCGATGGCGATCCCTGGTACGTCGGTGGTTTACGCGAGCTTACCACCGCCGATTATGAGATGTTATCCAAAATCCCGCAATGGACAGCGCCTTATCATGACGGCACACTAACGCTGCCCACACAGGTCGACAACACCGTAAACGTATGGTTCCGCCCCATCTTCAACCAAAGCGGCGGCTCCTGCGGACAGGCCAGCGGTATCGGTTATAATTTCACTTACGAAATAGATTATGCACGGCAGGTGCCGGCCAACACCACCCAAAACCAATATCCCACCCATTTCGCCTGGAACTTCCTGAATGGCGGCGTGGGCAACGGCTCATGGTATTTCGACGGCTGGCTCATCGTGCGCGAGGCTGGCTGCCCCACCGTTTACGACTACGGCGGCATGTCGTTCGGCGGCGAAACGCGCTGGATGAGCGGCTATGATCTTTACGAAAACGCCATGTACAACCGGGTCCTCGATTTCTACACCATCGACGTCACCACCCGGGAAGGCATCGAGACGCTCAAGCAATGGCTTTACTCACGCGACGGGGGCACACTTCCCGGCGGTCTGGCCAACTTCGGCGCCGGCATCACTGCGGCTACCATCACCACCCTTCCCTACGGGACACACAACGGCGGAAAAACAGTAATCACCTCCTGGGGGCCAACCTCCGATCATGCCATGACATTTGTGGGCTACGACGACGAAATTGTTTACGACTTCAACAACGACGGCCAATACACCGACGACATCGACATCAACGGCGACGGCGTGGTGGATATGCGCGACTGCGAAATAGGCGGCTTGATAATGGCCAACTCATGGGGCGCCAGTTGGGGCTTCCAGGGAAAAGCCTACGTGATGTACAAATTGCTGGCTGACCCGATGGAACAAGGCGGGATCTGGGCCAACATGGTGCACCTGCTGCAAGCCAAACCCGACGGCGAACCATTGCTCACCATCAAAACTACCATCAAACACACCTCCCGCAACAAGATAAAAATTATGGCCGGCATCGCCACCGACCCTGAAGCCACAAGGCCGGAGCATGTCCGCTCGTTCCCCTTATTCAACTACCAGGGCGGCGATTTTTATATGAAAGGCGGCAGCAGCAATAGCGACAAAACCATCGAGATAGGCCTCGACATCACCGACCTGCTCTCCTGGGTGGAACCGGGCGAGGAGTCGCGCATATTTTTACAAATAATAGAACAAGATCCCTATCAGCAAGGGCAGGGCGAAATCGTTAGCATGTCGGTGATCGATTACAACAACGGCCAGGAGGAAACCATCAGCGACATGCAAAATATTAATATCGCCAACAACGACACCACGCTGATCTGGACGAACGCTACCATCAATTTCGATAAAGTAGCCATTAGCACCGAAGCACTTCCCGACGCCGCCATCAACTTTCCCTACCTGGCACAACTCGAAGCTGCCGGCGGAACGCAACCTTACGCCTGGTCGCTCAACATGGCCTACCACGAAGAGGCCGTAAGCGATCCTTTCCCGGCCATCACCACAAATGAACTCACGCCAACCAACGACGACGACGGATATGCCATGCTCCCGCTGCCCTTCGACTTTATGTTTTATGGCGAAACTTACAACGAACTAACCATCCTCACCGACGGCGCCATCACCTTCGACGGTAACTTTGCCTACGTGCGCGACGACGGCGCCATCATCGGCAACAAGTGCATCACCGCCTACTGCGCCGACCTGATGATGTACCCTGCCCTGGGCGACGGCATCTTTTACGAAGGCGACGAAGCTTCCATGACCATCCGCTGGAAGATGTCGAAATGGGATATGCCCGCTTTTGATGTAGATGTTGCGGTCGCGTTGTATCCCGACGGCAGGATTTATTTCTTTTATAATGATGGCATCACCCCCGCCACCGACTGGAGCGCCGGAGTTTCCACCGGCGACGGCAACAGCTTCCTGATTGCCTCGGTGGCCGGACAAATGAATATTCCCGCCAACTATGCTGCATTAATACAAAGTAACCCGTTCCCGGCAGGTATGGAAATCACCAGCGGCGGCCTATTCAGCGGCACACCAGTGGCTCCCGAAGGCACCATTTACGAAATCCCGTTCAAAGTCACCGGCTACGACCGCATCTCCGCCACCAAAATGCTCACCTTCTCAGCGCTGGAAACCTCCATTGCTACGACCGAAAGCAAGCCGCTCTTAGTAGAAGCCACACCCAATCCGGCAACCGATAACCTGACGATCCGCGCTCACAAAGCAGGCATCTATCATTTTGTGCTGCTGGATATTTCAGGGCGAAAAGTTGCCAATCTCTATGGCGGACACCTGCAAGCCGGCGAGCCGGTAAGCATCGGAATCAGCGGCTTTCATCTGCAACCGGGCGTTTATCTGCTGCAGCACACTTCCACCAACGGCCACGGCGCGCAGAAGATCGTTGTAAGGTAGTTGGCTCACCCGACCTGTTTATATGTGGCAACGATGCCACGGCAAAAAACATGTGACACAATTTCTGAAAGATTTCGGCTGGAACACCAACGACCTGGGCGAAATAGGCTATGCTCGTTTTCTGGAACCCCTTGCTATGGTTCGGATCGTCTATGGCTTTAAAACAGAAACCTGGAACCATGCCTTTAAGCTATTAAGAAAATAATAGCTTTGCGCAAAAAAAAGTAATGGACAACAGGATTCGTTATTCGGCTACAGCCAAAACACTCGAAGTTATCGGCTGGCTGGCGCTGGCTGTTTTGATACTTATCCCGGCATTTTGGCACAGCCGGCTTCCCGAACAAATCCCCACGCACTTTGGCTTTAGCGGCCTGCCCGACGACTATAGTGGCAATGCCGCCATTTGGGCGCTGCCGGTTGTAGGCACATTTTTATTTCTGTTACTCTCGGCCATCAACCTGTTTATCGTTGCACGCCCCCCCCTAAACCCAAAGCTCAAACCGCAAGAATTATCGATGCTTCCCAAAATAATCCTGCTGATGCAGCTTCTAAAAACGCTCCTGATATTAGCCTTTGTCTATATTGTACTGCAAGCCATTCGGGTGTCCAATGGCGAAGCAACAGGCTTGGGCGCGTGGTTTCTTCCCGTCTTCATCGGTCTGATGCTCATTCTGCCACCCGTGTTTTTGGTTTGGGGCAGGCGGCGGCCCATGTGATAGCCAAATTGAAACCCCGACAGGGTTTAAAACCCTGTCAGGGTTGAGAAAAAAAACTACACCTTCCTATAAACCACCGCCACCACGCTCACGTCGTCGCCACCCACGTTGATGTTTAGGGCGTAGGGCTTTTCGTTGGGTATTCGCAAAAACGGAGACGCTGCATATACTCTGATTACTAAACCAACGAGTTGTTGGTGGCACCTCCAAAATGTCTTTTAGAAGATGTTACATTTTATGATACCACAGCATCATTTTCATCATCAGTATGTTCAAAATAAAGAATCACACAGCAATAAATTAGTATTTTTGTTCATCTAATTCATGTTGATTACAAGCTAAAAGTTATTGTTTAAAATATTTGCCAGATATTATAATTTATGAAAAATCATTTGTCGTACAAGGTGTTTTTACAAAAGGAACCAGAAGGAGGTTACAATGTTACCGTGCCATCCTTGCAAGGTTGCGTTACCTACGGTGAGAATATTGATCATGCCATGGAAATGGCCAAAGAGGCAATCGAACTTTATCTTGAAAGCCTTGTAGCACATAATCAAGACATCCCATCAGATGACAACAAACTCGAATACACTATAACATTACCGGCAGGCGCATGAAAACTCTGCCATCATTTACTCCCAAATCCATTATAAAAATTCTCATCAAAAAAGGGTTTGAGTTAGACAGGACGTAGGGTAGCCACCAAATTTACATTCACAAGATTACCGGACAAAGGGTCATCGTTCCAATGCATAACAAGAATTACCAAAGGGCACATTTTTTTCAATTTTGAAACAGGCTGAAATCAGCAGGGATGAACTGGAAGATTTTATTTAACAAAATCTGCCTTAAGCCCGGGCGAGAATCTCCGACAGGATTCAAAACCCTGTCGGGGTTGAGAAAAACCTTCGCATCCTGCCAAACAACCTACTCCGTAATTCCCATTTTGCGCATCAGGAAAGTGGCGTTGAGGTTTTGGGAGATGCCCTCTTTTAGTTTGTAATCGAAGATGAGATTGTCGTCGATGATCTCCACCTCGAAGCGTTTGTTGGTGATATGGGCGGGATGTTCGTTGGCCAGCTCGCCCAGGCTCAGGTCGTGGGTGGCGATGAGGCCGGAGGCTTCGTAGCGCAGCAGTTTGCGCAGCAACGCTTTGGAGCCTTGCTGTTTGTCGGCAGAGTTGGTGCCTTTGAGGATTTCGTCGAGGATGATAAACAATTTGGCGCCAGCCTCCAACCGATCGATGATGGCTTTGAGGCGCTTTAGCTCCGCAAAAAAGTAGGATTCGCTTTTCAGCAGGTCGTCGGTGGTGCGCAGGCTGGTGTAAATTTCGGCGGGCGAAAACGCAAACCCCGCCGCGCACACCGGAGCGCCCGCCATAGCCAGGATAAAGTTGATGCCAACGGTGCGCAGGTAGGTGCTCTTGCCGGCCATGTTGGCGCCGGTGACAATATAAAACTGTCGCCAGACATCAAAACGCATCGGGTTGTCCACACGATTGTCGGGATTGATAAGCGGATGGCCACAATCCTTTGCCTTTAGCACAAAAGCCTTTTCTGTGGGGAGCGGCATGACAAAGTCGGGGCGGTTGTGCCAATAATTTCCCAGACTACTCAGGGCATCAATCTGTGCCACAATGTCGAGCCACTGCTCCACATGCGCATGGTAGTGCAGGCGCCAGCGTTCGAGGCGCCGTGCCTGCAGGATATCCCACAACACAAAATAGTTGAGCAGCAGCCAGGCAAAAATGTTCAGCCGGCTGTCGAAGGCCTGGGTGATCTTGCCCAACTTGCGCAACGCCTGCGCCGAATGATGCTGCGCGATAAGATCGTTTTGCAGATTTTTGAGTGGGATGCTATCGAAGTTTTCGGCAGTGATCATCGCCAGCAGGCGCCCGTATTTTTGCAGAACTTCGCCGCGGCGGCTTAGCAGCTCATGGCTTTGCTGTACTTTTTTAGCTTTAGCGAAAGCGAAACCCAACGGCAAAAACATGTAGAGCACAAAAAACTGAAAGTTTACCACGCCGGTCACGAGCAGCGCCACCATGGCCGCACCTGTTATGGGCGTCAGCATTATCAGTACGCCGTAGAGCTTGCTCCCAAAATCCTCCGGTTTACGGAGCCACGAAAGCAGCCCGTGGGTATCTTTGGTTTCTTCGCTTACGCGGATTCCAACGGACTGAAACTGCTGCCGCCAGGCGCGTCGGGTTTTTAAATCGGCCACAGCCTGCTGCCGCTCTTTTATCTCTGTGGTGGAATGGCATGGCGTGGCGAGCCATTGCGCCAAACGCGCGTTTCCCACCGAAGTAGCGGTGCGGTTGATGTATTGAAAAATAGAGCCGGCGCCAAAAATATCCAGATCGCCGGCATAGGGATGGCCGGGTTCGATGAATTGTTTGCCATCGCCAAAGCTGCTGTAGTCGCCTTGCAGCGCCTTTAGCTCGTTGCCGTTGATGGTAACGAGCCGCTGCAGCTCTTCGGCCTGCTGATGCACGCGCTGGTGTTGTAGCACAATGAGTATGAACGCCGCTACAAATGCAACGCTTACAATAATCACCGATGCAGCCGAGATGCCTGCCGAGACATAAATGGCCACCATGCCCGCCAGAAAAATTGCAACCCGCAAGGCGCTAATCCGCGCTGTATGGCGTGTGGCTTTTTGTAGCTTGCGCTGATAATCGCTCAAAAGTTCGGTGTAAATTTCTTTGGGAGAGGATGTTGTCATGATGGTGGCGTTGAAGCTAAATAATCGGTGTGATGCAGTGCATGTGTTTGCTGTTGTATTTTCGGGACAAAGATAGCAAACAACGCACGCCGTGCCGCGATGATGATGCAACCGGGGAGGATAGTTGAATTGCCCTAAAGTTGGCCAGTGTTTAATTGGAGAAATCAGAAGCAAACCTTAACCATTTGCCTGATGCGATTTTAAAGGCGATCTGGTGATGGAGCCGTGTGAATAATGGTTCGCAATGCGCGCGGCAGCAGGGTTATTTCCAGCGGCGCTTCGCCCAGGCTCTCGCCGTCGGCTTCCATCATAAAGCCTTTTTTGCGGCTTTGTACGGTTACCTTGCGGGCGGTGAAAATGGCCACTTTGGGATGCTTGATAAAGGTGCCGGTGTAGAGGTTGCGCAGTTGCGCCAGCAAAGTTCCTAATCCAATCTTTTTTATAACAGTGATATCCAGCAGGCCGTCGTCGGGGATGGCGCGGGGCAGTTGTTTCATGCCGCCGCCGTTGAAGCGGCAGATGCCCACACTCATACTAAAAATGTTGAAACTGTAGCGCGTGCTGTCGATGGTAACTTCGATGATGCGCGGCTTGTACTCAAACAGGCTGGTGAAAAGGTTTATAAAATAAGAGATCGCATTGCCCTTGCCTTCAGCTTTTTGCTGGTTGGTTTTTTGGGCAACCATCGCATCAAAACCCATCCCGGCAATGTTCACAAAATAGCGGGTGGAGCCGGAACCGTTATCACGATAAGTAACGACACCTACATCCTGAACAAATGTTTTTCCCTGCTTTATCACATCAATGGCCTGTTGATAATCGGCGGGAATACTGAACATCCTGCCCCAGTCGTTGCCCGTCCCCACCGGGATGATGGCTACCGTAAAATCCAAAGCCGGCACTTCCGTTTGCATAAAGATACCGTTCACCACTTCGTTGAAAGTGCCATCGCCGCCCACGGCAATAAACCGGCGGAAGCCTCTTTGCGCAGCTTGCGTGGTGAGGGCTATCGCCTGAAGCATGCGCTCGGTGAGCACGTATTCAAAATCAAAACCTGCCAGCTCCAGCATCTTCTGGATTTTCTCCCAGTCGCGGGCAATCTTTCGGTTGCCGGCGTTGGGATTCACCACCACATACCACCTCGCGTCGGGCAGGTTATTTTGTAGATTTTCAGGCGTCATGATTGGATTTTAAAAAAATGATCTTTATGGCTGCGCGCCAGCAAAAGAAACGACATGAAGAAAGCAAAGAAGGTAGCGCCCGCCTGGTTTTCGATGGTGTCTTCGGTGAGCATCGAGAGGGTGAGGATGCAGAAAAAGACGAGGTAAAAATAGTCGGTGTACATGCCCCGAAGTTTCCCCGGCCAGATGAGGGCAAAGAGAAACCACAGCAATCCGAAAATGCCAAGTGTGGCCAGCACGCTGAAATATTGGTTGTGGGTGCGCCACCTGTACTGCGGCTCCAGTTGTGAGTTAAGCTCCTGGTAGGCGATTTGGAAAGCCTGCCGGATGTCGCCGGTGCCGGTTCCCAGCCAGAAGTTGTTGTGGATGATGTGAAAGCCGGCGCGCCAAAACTCGATGCGTTGTGCCACGGAATGCCCGCTGAGGTATCCCGAATATTTGTATAGCATCACCTCCCAGATGATGGTGCGGATGCGGTTGGTAAAGCTGGTTTCGACGGGCTGGTATACGGTGGCATACCCTTTTTCGATGTATCGGATGTCGGCGTCGGTGAGGGCAGCTACTCCTTCGGCATCTTTGCGCAGCCCTTTGCTGGTGAGGTAGCGGATGAGCGTAAAGCGCACATGGTTACCCCCGGCGTCCAGGCTATCGAACGGGATGCTGCTGCGTTGTTGCCAACTGTTGCGAAGCTCGGTCATCTGGACGTATTGCCCGACCCATTGTCCGTTCTCGGCGCCCCTTAGCGTGGAGTCGTGGTAGTAGGGATTGCCGAGTTTTGTGGTCTGTTCAAGTCCAGGATGAATAAAAGGTTCGTCAGGAATGTACTCCAGATAAAGTGCGCGGATGTAGAAAAACAAAACCAGAACAGCGGCGAACAATGCTGTAAGGATGCTGTATTTCAAAATCCGGCTGCGGCTGGTGAAAACAAATATCAGCGCAAGCACTGCCATGGTTATTAATAAAATAACAATGCCTGTGACGGATTCGAGGATAACCAGAAAGATGGCCAGCCAGACCACAGCCGCGAAAATGACAACGCGCACCCAAAGCTTAAAAAAGCGCACACCGATGACCAGATAAAGTCCGGCAAAAATCGCTACGCAAATATTAAGGCTAAAACGGATGTGCGACATGAAAAGGGAAATCTTGCGGATTTCGGTGATCTCTTTGGTGAGCAGCTCGTGCATGCTGAAAAAAGTACCAACCACATTGGCGGCTATGAAGAGCAGCATCAGCCAATAAAACAAACTGCGACTAACGCGTGGTGAAGTAGAAATAATGACGGGCAGCGCCAGCAGGGGCAGCTTAGTCCGCAGATCTTTCAGCGCATAGTCGAAATCGGTGGTCCAAAACAACCCAACGACATAGAGCAAATAAATGGATACCAAAAGCATAGCAGTACGATTCCGAAAAAAACGGCGCCATTTATGCAAAATGTCTTTGTCGAGAAGCCACACTGCCACCAGCCCAAACTGCGACACACTCATCAGAAACTTCGACAGTGGCAGCGCAATGAGCATCAGCGCCAGCCCGACATAATACAGATGTGTACGTGGTATCCCGAAGAAGTTGGTCATAAAAAGTGAACAAATTAAAGCGGGTAAAGATAGAACGGATTTTTGTTTCGCGCCAAAAAGGTACTTTTGAGGCGGGAAAAAATACCAAGGTAGGATGACTAAAAAGAAGATCACTAACCCCGGCCTTTAGGCCGGGGAAAAAAGAAAAGACGTGAATACCAGCGGGGCTTTAGCCCCAATTGGCACAAAAAGTTGGGCTGGTCACTAACCCCGGCCTTTAGGCCGGGGGCGGAAAGATGCGGTAATCTCTGGGGCTTTAGCCCCAATTAGCACATAAAGTTGGGCTGGTCACTAACCCCGGCCTTTAGGCCGGGGGCGGAAAGATGCGGGAGTCTTTGGGGCTTTAGCCCCCAATTGGCACAAAAAGTTGGGCTGGTCACTAACCCCGGCCTTTAGGCCGGGGGTCGGAAAGATGCGGGAGTCTCTAAAGCTTTAGCCCCAATTGGCACAAAAAGTTGGGCTGGTCACTAACCCCGGCCTTTAGGCCGGGGGCAGCAAGATGCCGGAGGTTCTCTGGGGCTTTAGCCCCAATTGACATAAAAAGTTGGACTGGTCACTAACCCCGGACTTTAGGCCGGGGGGCGGAAAGATGCGGGAGTCTCTGGGGCTTTAGCCCCAAAACGATCTTAAAAATCATGAAATAATCTCTATCATTAATTGGAAATAGCACCAAAAACTAATAATTATGTCATACGTTAAAATTTGGATTCATTGTGTTTGGGGAACGAAAAATCGTGTACATTTTCTAAACAAGGAAAACAAATGGGTAATCATTGATCACATCAGATCAAATGCTAAAGGAAAAGGAGTTTTTATAGATACCATCAATGGCGATAAACAACACCTTCATGCTTTGATTTCACTCACAGCCATTCAGAGTGCGGCGGAGGTGATGCACCTCATCAAGGGCGAATCGTCGTTTTGGATAAATAAAAATAAAATTGTAAAAGGCGATTTCCACTGGGCTGACAAATATTACGCTGTGAGTGTCAGCGATTCGAATGTTGATGCAGTGAGGAACTATATAAAAAACCAAGAGGAGCATCATCGTAGGGAAACGTGGGAGGAGGAATGCGATGAATTCGTTAAGAACTTTGGGTTTGAGAGGATTGCGGGCTAAAGCCCGTGGAATATCTGGTTGTGCTGTGTACCCCTGCCCTTCAGGGCAGGGTCAGTGAAGTGCTTGCAGTTGACGATAATCATAAGGTTTCATTATGGCGTTTACAAAAAGGCGGATTGCGGGCTAAAGCCCCCGCGTGCTGTGGGGAATGGTTAACTGGTTAACCCCTGCCCTTCAGGGCAGGGGTAGTGAAAGGGCTGTGATAGTAATTGCTGATCCGACAAATAGTCGGTGTTGACAACTTCAGGTACACATAGCTGTTTAGTCTATTGAGTTTTTATAATTGATGTTTATTTGTAATTGTTTACACTGACTACTGGCGGTTGCTTTATTGATTTTTGGAATTTAAAGAACTTATGAGAAAAGATTCTTCATACCTGCTTTCATTGCAGCGTCTGGCTCGCATAGCTAGCGGCTTACTGGCAGGCATAGGTGCATTAGCCTTGCTGATGCTGGTGCTAAGTTTTACTGCGCTGCCTTTTCATGCTTACTATCGGCTGGGAACTTCCGGTGACGGGGTGGGGCTGGCGCCTGACTACATCGTGGTGATGGGCGCCGGCGCCATGCCCGGAGGCGCTGCACTGATGCGGTGCCACTATGCAGCGTTGGCCGCAAAGAGTTTTCCAGAAGCACAAGTCATCATCACCATGCCGGCTGCCCCAAACGATTTTCTCAACAGCACGGCCTACGAAATGTACCGGCAGATGGCGCTGTATAGCATCGCGCCTAACCGGTTCCGGTTTGAGACGAAAGGAACAAACACCTACACGCAGGCCTGTGCCATCCGTCGGATGTTGAAATCCTCTGAAAGCACTGCTTTGTTAATCGTAACTTCGCCGGAGCATATTTATCGCAGCGTGCGCACTTTTAGTAAATGTGGTTTTACAAATGTCGGTGGCTTGCCGGCTTTTCAGGCTGCCTTCGATACTGAGTTGCTGCTCGACCCCGACGAACGCGACAAAATCATTACACCACCCGGCCGCAGCGTGGGTCTGCGCTACAACATGTGGAACTATTTGAAACTCGAAATCGACGTGCTGCGCGAATATGTGGCCATTGCTTATTATAAATTAAACGGATATATCTAAAAAACTGAATAACGAATTTGAGCGAATCTGCCTGACCCATCGGGGAAACCCCGAGAGCTTAGCGATTCGGGAAACAAACAACGAACAAATGACATCCATAACTTTTCATCCCGCTTTAGCGGAATCATCACACCGGTTCTCCATTGTAATTCCTACCTGGAATAACCTGCCGCACCTGCAGTTGCTCGTGCGCAGCATCCGCGAGCATAGCCGCTACCAGCACCAGATAGTGGTGCATGTAAACGAAGGCTCCGACGGCACCCGCCAGTGGGTGGAACAACAGAATTTTAGCTACAGCTATTCCGAAAAAAATGTAGGCGTTTGTTTTGCTTTTAATGCCGCCGCCTCGCTGGCAAAGAGCGACTTCCTGCTGCTTATCGACGACGACAACTACCTGCTGCCCGACTGGGATTTTTACCTTTGGCAGGAAGTCGAAAAAATTGGACATCCTTACTTTTCAGTGTCAGCCACCAAGATAGAACCACGTAAAACTTTCAATCCGTGCGTGATTGCTCCCCAGGATTTTGGCCACAGCCCCGACACATTTCGCGAAAGCGAACTGCTGGCGCAATATAAAAGCTACCAACACGCCGACTGGAATGGCAGCAGTTGGTACCCGCTGGTGGTGCACCGGCGCATGTGGGACATGGTGGGCGGACTCAGCACCGAGTTTACGCCGGGCATGTATTCCGATCCCGATTTTATGATGAAACTGTGGCAGGCAGGCGTGCGCTATTATAAAGGTGTGAGCGCCAGCCGCAGCTACCATTTTATCAGCAAGAGCGTGCGCCGCATCAAGAAAAATGACGGCCGCCGGCAGTTTCTGCTCAAGTGGCGCATAAGCAACAGCACTTTCCGCACCGAATACCTGCGCATGGGAACGCCATTCGACGGCGCGCTGCCGGAGCCGCAAGGGAGTGCGCTGCGATGGAAAAAATTAAAAGATAAATTGAAATTATTTTTCGCGCGTTGACCGGCGGATGATATTTTTCATCGATGCATGGATTTTAGAATGCTGATTACCCCGATACCCGTTAAGGTTTTGAGATAGTAATACTTAATTTACGTACTTTTTGTTGGCAAGAGATAAGTTAATAATTCTTAAATTTTACCACCCTACAAATTTTCCTTGGTAATTCAAAATATTACCTTTAAGTTTGCCACGATTCTTAAAATTTGTAAGAGCGTGATTGAATTTAGATAATTATTTTTATTCACCTCAAAAACAAAAACATTTATGAAAACATTTACAAAATTCACCACACTGCTGTTGGTACTATTTTTCACCAACAGCCTGATCAGTCAAACTCTGGAAAGCCCTTGGGCTTTGTATCCAAGAGAATGTAACCTCAACACCAGTCCTCCGGAAATTTTTTTATTGCCGGAAGCTGACGAAAACTATAACGAACCATACAATGACGCCAATGCTGCGTACACGCCAAATGGAAACTTGGTTTTTTTTATGCTCAATGAGGGCTTGTATGATGCTGCTGGAGAATTTATTGGGCCGTTATCTTTCATCGGTGATATGATTCTGCCAGAAACGAATATTTTACCGGTACCCGGATCGAGTAATCATTTTTATCTAATCTACGCAGCCGCCACCTTGCCAGCAGGTAATAGTGTATCCTATGCAATTGTAAATTGTGAAAATAATGAATACGAAATTACGAGCAATGGAATTCCTATTGCTGAGCAGCCAGGAGGCAATCTTGTCGGCCTCGCAGTTTCTCCCCTGATGCCCGACAATAGCCACCGCCTCTATATTTCCGACAATGAAGGAATAAAAAGATATAAAATTGGTGATATTGAAAGTGGTATTGAGTTCGTTGAAAACATTTTAACTACTCCTGGTGGATATCAAACCAGACAGCTTGAATTATCTACGGATTGTAAAAAACTTGCGTGGGGTGGAGCATGGGGAATGAGATACGATGGCAGTAAACTTAGCATCATTGAATTGAATCAAAATGGAAGCTATGCTTCTAATTATTCAATACCAATAACCGATGGTGTGTACGAACCAAATAGTAGTGCAGTGATCTCGGGTGTTGAGTTTTCTTACGATAATACAAAGGTGTATGTTTCTATACAGGGAGGAACTACATCAAGCCCAACCGGTGGGTTGTTCTGCTATAATTTTAACACATCCGACGTAACCAGTTTAGTTTACAACGACTATAGTATTACCCACCTTCAAAAGGACACCAAAGGAAATATCTATGCCGTTGCTAATGACGGTTCTAATCTTGGCAAAATTACTACAGCGAACAACAATTTCAATCCATCTTTCCAATCGATAAATATTTTTAGTAATGGGCTGGAATATACGTTGGGTGATTATTATTCATTACCAGATCTAATAGATCATTTTGATCTTGAAGCAACTATCAGCATTGTACCTGAATCATGCGCTAATACCTATGATGGGGAGGCTACGGTAATAGTAAACGGTGGAGTTTCTCCCTACACTTATTTATGGGATGACCCTCTTGGGCAAACTACGCCTACAGCTACCGGCCTTACCACGGGCATTTATCATGTGACCGTAACCGACGCCATAAACAATACATTTACTATTGAAGCAAATGTTCCTACCAATCCGCTGCTATTCACACACATTGGCGACATAGATGTTGTTACCCAACAGACTATTTCGGGGTTTGCTGCTATCGATGGTAACATCCAGGTTCTTGATGGTGGCTCGCTTACACTAGATGGACAAATTGAATTTAATGCCAACAAAGGCATCACTGTAAACGCGGGAGGGACATTGATAATAAATAACAATTCAACAATCTCTGGCCTCACCGCTTGCGGCAACAATTTTTGGGATGGTATTGCTATTAATAATGACGCTGACATTGTCATCAATGGGAGTTTTACGCTTAGCCGTGGCGATCTGATTTTGGAACCCGGGGCAGTTGTAAACCTTAGTCAAAAAACGATTGCATTGAAAGACAACAAAATAATAATCAAAAGTAGTGAGGGGAGTTTGCCCGGGGCTAAGCTTACGTT
>Ga0265293_10001503_pt1 | contig 50657 bp, 44 predicted proteins | sample Munlanlewell138R_FD_192505 | JGI IMG/M metagenome (GOLD analysis project Ga0265293, IMG submission 192505) | Leachate microbial communities from a municipal landfill in Southern Ontario, Canada - Leachate well 138R | ecosystem: Engineered > Solid waste > Landfill > Unclassified | place: Canada... | reverse complement strand
TCTGATAAACGCCCCGGATCATTCAAGTATTCGATTTCTATCCTTGCCAAATATTCCTGTGGGGTTTCATAATCATTGATGGTATACTTATACTCAATACCCTCCTTTTTCATCGCCGCCTTTTTCTTTTTAGCTTCGTCGGTAAGATTTGGAAACGAGGTTGGCTTCAAACATACAGTATAGGATACACCGGCAATATCCAATCCAGCCTGTTTACATGCCCACATATACGATGTGGTCTGTTCATCAATTGCCAGATAACGATCCTCTCTCACTCCCCATCTCGCAGCTGTCTTCACTTCGTCTAAATACAAATAATTATCACCCACAGTATTCCGAATAATTTTGTCAATCACCAGGCGATATCTCATAACCGGTGACTTTCTTCCACTCGGAGTAACTACGCGGACTATAATTTTTTGCTCGGGGTACACAACTTCAAACCTTTCTTTCATAAAAATGTGCTTATAGTATCCCTTAAGCATAACGATCGGAATTCCAAAATCAATATCCATTTGACGTTTAAATTTTAACGGATCACTTTCTTCATCTGCAACAACCGTTTTGCGATACATATCGCTTTCTTCATTAATAGCTTTGATACCGGCCTGAAGAATACTATCGTCGATAAGCGAATCCATATTATACTCTTTTAACGATTCTTCATACATTGCTTTTAAACCAGTATGAAATAATTTACCAATGATACGCGCACACAATCTGGTATACCTTATCGGCTCAACTTTATATTTACGCCTAAGATCAATCAACCTTTTACATTTTACCATCTGTAATGTCGAATAACTATAATACTCAATCCTACCAGACATTATATCTCCTTTCTAAAAAATTATTATTCTGTGAAGAATATTTCTAAGAAGCACTCCATTTTTACAAATACGTTTTTATTTTATCTTTTTTTATTTTGCGTCCACCCGGCGGACACTTATTTTGGTCTGTTTTCAGCGAAAGGATGGTTCATAAGTAAGCCTATCCAATAATTCAATATTGTCATTAATAGTGGCAATCTCATCCTCAATTGCTAAACTATCTCCATCACCCTTGATTAATGTTGAATTTAATTCGGCTAACTTTCTTTTATAGGCCATTATCTTCATTTTTCTTGCTATCTCGAAAGTAGTTGCATCAGTCATAATAGTAGATAAGTTTCTTATGGCGTCTATGTCAGCCTTATAATTAGGAAATTTCGCTTCAATATCGTCTATTGTACACTGTACCTTATCTTTATGACATTGGATAATAAACTCAAATATCGGGGCTATCTGTTTAAACTCACATTCTTCGGCTATCTTGATAAGACGTGATTTATACTTCGGACACAACATATGAGCAATGATCTGAATATAGATCGTTTCATCAACCATGCCGGAAACAACATCTTTTTTAATGTAGTTTTTTATTCCCTTATTAATATTAAATTTTTTTTCAAATGCGTCCCGAATTACCTCCTTGGTAACATTATCAATGATTCCAAGAATTGATCTGGTAATGTCTTTTATAAATATTATCCTCTTTTCAACCGGATATTTTTCCAACAAAGCATGGTAATAATCATAAAAAACCATCTTATTATTTTCAATATACCAAGGCAATGCCTCTAACCCATTCTTCAATAAGTAAGAATTCGGATCTTCGCCAGACGGCCATCGAACAATATAAGGTATTAGGCCGTGCTTTAGGGCAATTAATACAGATTTATACGTCGACCTTACGCCAGCGCTATCCCCATCATACGCGAAACAAATTGAGTTTGTGAGCCTTGTAATCATCTTTGCCTGCCCCTCAGTAAAACCTGTCCCGCATGGGGATACAACATTATTAATACCAGCCGCGTGCATTGCCAATACATCATAATACCCTTCTACAACATTAGCTATTTTTGCCGTACGTATTTCTTTTTTAGCAAGCGACCACCCAAATAACGAGCTTGATTTATTATAGATATACGATGTTTTCGAATTGATATATTTTGCAGATTGATAATCCTTTGTCCTGCGACCACCAAATGCAATTGGATATTTACCATGTACAATTGGGAATACGATACGTTCATCAAAAAACTCACATACTGCACCATTAAATTCAGATAATATACCAATCTCTTTCATTATATCGATCTCATGGCTTTTAAATTTCCTGGATTTTTCTTCCCAATTGTGACAATATCCGATTCTGAATTTACTATGCAGCTCTTCTGATATGCCTCGTTCCGCAAGGTTTGTCTCAATAACATCCAGTCCATCCTCATAATAAATATCAGAGATACGACCAAGCAATTCAAGCGCCGTCCTTTCTTTATCAGATCCATCTTCTTCTTCAAGGAAAACCCCAGCTATCTTGGCTAATATTTCCATAGATTCATAAAAACTGAGCGATTCATAGTTTCTTATAAATTCAATCACGTCTCCGCCAGCTCCACAACCATAACAATAATAATATTGGCCACTTTCATTGATACTAAATGATGGCGTCTTCTCAACATGAAAGGGGCAAAGGCCAAAATAGTCCTTGCCCCTTTTCTTGAGCTGAACGCGCTCACCAATTACATCAACTATGTTTACTCGTTGTTTGATCTCCTCTTTAACGTTATTACTGATCATTGGATTCCTCAGATTTTGGGATAATAAATTTTCGCCATGTTATAGGATCGAATGCTGTGCCATAAGTATCTTCCGTAAATCCAATCAAATACTTCTGCTTGATTTTCTTAGATTCAAGAATATGCACATCACTTATTGGCGACCCAAAGCCGTCTGTAATGATCATACATTTCTTATGTCTGTTTTTAATAGCATGACTAATCACAACATCCATATCTGTTCCGCCGGATGTCTCCATCGCCATGCCCGGGCACATCTTATGATAATTGGTAGTCCATATTATCGTACTAAAGAAGTGAACCTCATTATGCAAATATCGCCTCATTTCGGAAAATAATTTGACAACAAACGCGATTACATGTGCTTGAGAACCAGAATTGTCTATATAAATATGGCATAGACCACGCGGATCATCAATTGGCGTATTAAAATATAATGGCCACACTCCTCTTGAATAAAGCGATATGGCGCGTTTATCAAGAAAGTTCGGCGCAGTGCTTAGATCGATCTTGGATGGAAACATTGCCTTGATAGACTTCTTGGCGCGTAGCTCAAAACTTTCCGTGGCAATCATGGTTAATCTCTTTTTCATTATCTGGTCGGCCAAATACATACTCTCTACTTTATCCAAATCAAGCATGTATCTTGAATTTGATAATGACCATGACTTCATATTATCTTCTCTGTTATTGGAAGACATTTTGATATTACGCAGATATTGATCCTTCTTTTTTTGTTCCACATATTCACCGAAACGCGACTTAATCTTTTCACGCATTTCATTAATATGGTTAATCATACCTTCGGTTGGTATTCGCATTTCTTCATCCTCATCGTGACTACCAACAAATATTACCTTTTGATCTTGGTCTTGACCCTTACCTTGATCTTGACCTTGGTCTTGGTCTTGACCCTTACCTTGATCTTGACCTTGGTCTTGGTCTTGACCCTTACCTTGATCTTGACCTTGCAACTCATTGTCGGATTTTTTCTCATCATCCGGTCTATCGAATATAAATCGTGCCACCTCTGCTAACGATATACCAAATGGAGAATAGATATTTTCATGTAATCGTTTGATCTGATAATCGTTATAGACTGTTCCGCTATATAATAGATTAACCGGGTATTTATACTCTCCATATAGTCGCTTCCAAATAACCTGATAAACCATATTATCCATAACCTGATACGCTAACCCCTGAACCCGTATATCAAGTAGTAGATTCTTCTGATTACCATTTAGTTTCATATCAACCAAAGATTCAATATCCTCTTTTGCATGGTACAGCATTTTATGAACGATCTCATGATATACAACTGCCGCCATATCCGTCCAGGTATATACCCACTTATTTGCCCAATCTCTATTTATATATATCTTGGGGGCGCCGGAAAGATACATACTCGCGGTTGGAACCCGCTCACTATATTCAATCGAGAAAATCTCAACCAATCCAAATAGAGTATGAACATCGAATGGAAGCGCATTTACAAGATTGATTATAAAATCATCATCAAATCGCTCCGGCCAAACTATCCGTTCTAATCCGTCTTCAACTCTGCCAGATACCATATTGCACCATCCTCTAATGTACGACCTGTAAACAATGGGTTACCCGAAACAATAACATTTCCATTTCGCCTTGCAACATATCCAATTGCTTCAGCGCTTTGAATGTTCTTTATTTTAGCGGTCGGTATTTGTAATGCCTCAACATATTTCTGGCCTAACAATAATAACGGCCTATTGATTTTAACTGTTTCAGCAATGTTGTTAAGGGTTTCATAGACTTTATTAATAGCAACATCCATATTAACAGCAACATCCATATTTGGATCAACATTTTCCGATATGTTCAGTTTATGACAAATAGATTTTAGCCATGCTCTATTAGGCTGTTTTGGCTCCACAAATTCAGTTAGATCAATTTTTCCAATCAGATTAAATGGTGAATCCACTTTAATGGCCAGAGAATCATTTATTGGATTAAATTCAACCAGATTGCCATAAAATATATCGGGTTCTATAAACTTGCCATCAGAAACATACCCACATTTATCTATATAAATCACCTCTTTGCCTTCTGGTAATATTTTAAACCCAATTGCTTCAGATTTAATACAGGCAATAGTGTGACCATGGCAATTCACATATTCAAACCAGTCTGGTTTATAAATACCAAGCACATATAATTCGTCCTCATATGATACCAACTTATCTTTTTCCGCACCACTTCTCATCAATTCCATAACATCCTGAACTGTCGCATGGTTGGGGTCCTTCTGTGACCCATAATAATTGAGAATATTTTTTCTTATACTAACATTATTGGGCAATACATCATATAACACCTTGGTAAGAGTGTGTTCGCTCATAGCAACATTCTTAACATATGTTATGTCGTCTGTTGCCGGTATTGGGCATATACCAATACCGGCCATACCATTAATATCACTATCAAGAATCTCAATATCCTTTTTGCGCCATACCCTATCGCGATAATCATCATTAATCAAACAATATACACAACTACGCATTTTGACTCCGATCTTTCGATTTAATAATTGAAACGGCCATATCATACACATTGGCAACACGATCCCACACGTCAGTTACCAGGCCGCCATCATGTTCGCTAATATACCTTGAAAGAATGGCAATATTATTGCGGCGCTGATCATTTTTAGTGGTAATAATTTTTATCGAGTCACCAGTAAGTGGCAATCCTATCTCTGTAATTGGATCAGCGCATATTTGCATGATTTTCATACCAATCATTGACAGTTCGTGTTTTGATATTTTCTTTTCCAGATAGTTGAACAACGCAAACCCGATAATTTCATCGGCATATGTTGAATCGTCATACATATTGATAACATCTTTATATAACCTTGTAAATTCATCGGGTTTCAACTTTCCTTCGATAGCCATTTTTAACCGTTTCCATTTATCAGGCTCATTCATAATGGTCATCAGTAATGTTGAACCGGACGCAAGGTATTTTACAGCTACCGCATGAGCGCTCATGACAACATTTGGATTATGAGTAATACCCATAGCTTTATTCATCATGGAACAATGCACTACTTCAAGAGCCGCGGCCTGCAGATCACCCCTACCATACGCAATTCCTACTGCATAATTCGCTATAATGGAACGAACCATCATGCCAGTACGCCTGCCAGAGATATAATATTTACATTCCTTATTTTCTTTTAACGTCATGGCAAATAAATCAACATAGTCAGCAACTGCGCCCACTATCTTCTTGTCTTTGGCAAAGATATTATTAAAAATAGACTTTACCTCCCCAAAAAATTTCCACAATGATTCAACAATATTGTCAGAAACCACATATCTGTTGTCCCCAAGCTTCTTATCATTGCCAGCGAATACATTCTGTATATTATTCGGCGTGGACGCACTAAGAATCACTTCCTTTCTTTTTTCAGCGCCCATCTCTCCAAACTCAGGCGGCTCAACCAGTAACGCAAATCGATCGGCCACCGGGGCAATCAACGGTTCACTTCCCTCATCAATTTCATCTGCCATTACCGGGTTCATCATGGCAAACAAATACTCACATTTTGTATTATAGCCATCTACACGTCGCTCTTGAATCAGCGATAGAATGTTATTCTGATTTCTGCTTTCTGCCCGCGAGATCTCATCAATTGCTATCAATACTGCATTGATCAGGCTCTTAGGTGATAAGACCAGATTCATCTTCTGATTACTATCTAAGATTTCTTTTGGCGGGATTAAATACCCAGCCCAATCCTGCGGATTTGCCGTAGAAGCATTTAGTACTACAGCCAGCAATTCTTCCTGTGGATACAATTTTTCAAGACCATTTACAATTACATATCCTAGCCGATCAACAAGAGCAGTCTTGCCTTGGCCATATTTACTGATCATTAATATTGGATCGCCGGTAATAATAGCCACAGTAAGCATTCTATCCAGCATCATTGGCCAGCCCTTGATACCTAACGAATCAGTTATCATTCTTTACTCCTTTTAACCAACCATCTAACCCATCAGCATGTACGTATTGACGAACAAAATAATCCAGGGCATCCGTTTTACGTTTTGCCCCGGTTGCAAACCAAATGCTGTGTAGTTTTTCCAATGGATCTTTTCGTGTTTTCATATCATGGTCAACATACCCTGTCATCGCATTATACAATCCCCAGACTGTATTATTTGAAAGCAACGCTTCTGTCTCGAAATTTTTGAAAACTATCTCGCGTTGACTCTGGATCCGACGAAGTTGACGATCAGTATAATTTATACCAGTATCTATCGGAATCATGAAATTAATCGCCGAATCAATTTCCTGATCAGTTGGGACAAACTTCTTCATATTATTATACAGTCTGCCAATTTCTTCATAAGTATGAAGTGTGCTATAAAAATCGAACTTCGCCTTGTCAAGCATATCCTTTACATTCTTACGGTGAGGAAATTTAATATCCACATCGGCCACAGCAATAGATAGTGTATTCCAACATACAACCCTGACCGGGGTAAACGAAACCTTTACCGACCATTTACCATTATAAGAATTACTTAATAGCAAATACTTTTTTACCACATCATTACCATTGGGATTCATCCCGAGATTTATTTCTTCACCAATATCCGCAAGTATCCATGTAACCTCTCCATCTTTTAAACATCCAGCAGTATCCAACTTTACGCTTGGAAATTCATCCAGTATATCCTGAAAAAAGTTAAACGCTTCTGAATTTTGCAACAGTCCGTACTTTTCCGTCACAACAGCCGAAAATACATTTTTAATATGATTCCCATCGATAAAATCCGGTTCTCTCATTCTGCAAATAGCAAACCGATTGGGAACCTCCACTTCCTGGGATACATCTTCAGTTTTCCAAACAGCCTTAATTGGAACCAGCTCTGCTCTCCAATTTAACTTTGCCATTTTGATGGCATCCTCAACACTGGGCGCCTCGTCCAATACAGATCCAATACCATGCCACGGGCGCTGTCTTACCGAAAACATTTCTTCAACATAAGCAGTCATAACATTCTCCCTTTTTTAATTATAATTTACCGCAAACCTTCTTTCTTATTCGCTCGCCATCAATATTATAGCTTTCGCGAACCTCTTTGATCGGACATGAGTCGCAAAACAAGTCCATATCCAGCGTAAGCCAAAATAACGAATTATCTTTATCTGCATATTGCTTCCTCAATAAAACACACTGAACACAATATCTTTCAATATTCTCATCGTTAAACGCTCCGCCACATTTGAAACATCCGACGCAATGATTTTGATAACATTCTGCCAACATGTCTCCATAAAGTACAACATTATCAGAATAGCATTTTCCACATCTGATTTGCGTGCTACTCTGTTCTATATTCTGATTACCAGTAATAATATGTTTCTCCAATATTGCGGCCACTTTTTCCTTATTGGAAAGTTGCTTATATCCGGAATCAATGATATCATACATCATAGTCCCATTTTTTTCGAACGTAATCATGCCTGTCATAATTTTTGTGTACCAGAAGTACTTATAATTGCCGCAATCTTCACAAAATAATGAATACGGGTTCAATCCGCGTTCATCTGGATAAATTAAGTCAGTATTCTCCATAATTCTCCTGAATCTGTTTGATACTTTCAGAATTGTCTTGTCTTTTTTCACATTACAATTTCCTTAAATCATGATATTCCCGCATATATTTATTTATACATGTTTCATAGCAACCCAATTCACCACCAAAACAATTTGGACACGCTGATATTATTGAGATCATGTCATCCCTATTTGTAACCCTGCCACATACAAAACATCCTGGACAACCATCTTCTTCACATTTGTCCAAAACATATGAGTATGGCATGGCCGCGCCACCACAACGCATACATATACAGACTATCTCGACATTCTTTGTGGTCATATTTTTGAATATATCGCCAATCTTGATTTTATCTTCTGGATTCGCATATTCAACATTCATTGTACTATCAGTATATGATATCTTAATTCGCACAGAATGCTTTACCATGAATAAATCAGTCGATCCACAAGAAAGACATATTAACCCGTTTCCATGTACGTCTGAACGAATCTTTGCATTTGCATCACGAGCAGACATAATATTATATTGCTGCTTCGAATAATAATGCTCTGATACCTTGTCATCAAAATTAAACATTTATATCCTCTAAATATTCTTCATTAATGTTTTTTAAATCTTTGATAATACGATCAATTGTTAGCCTATATCGCACACGGTGATAATTATTAAAACATTGCGCACACGGGGGACTGTTTTGCTGATCCATAATACATTTCATGCATTCAGCATATACTTCAGACCGAGATTTTAACTCATATTCATTATGACATCCGATTCCCATGGTCTCGCCACAATTTGGGCATTTAGGGCCATCGTGATGGTCATACAAACACTCTAATATGGACTCAAAATCTTCGTCGTTATCAGTTAGTTCAAATAAATCAATGTAATCGCCTATTCCGCCATATTCAGAGTTAATAATTTCTAATACTATATTATTTTTATAATCAAACGATATAGCAACCGACGTTCTAACCATATCTACATCAAAATTGTCAGATTGTCCACAATTTTGACAAATTAAAGTCTCTCCTTCATAGCCCAAATCGCGTGCTATCATTTCACATCCTGGGTTAACCTCTGTATCTAACCCTTTAAACGCTGATATTAATGGGTCGTAATAGCGCCGCGGCTTAATATCATTTAGCCTAATCATTTTGCCTACCCTCTTGTTCGCGCAATAATTTTCTTTTTCGCAGCAACACATCTTTTGGGGTTATACCAAATAAATAAAAATCCATTTGATTATAACATTCGCAACAAATATCACAAAATGTGTTCGTATCAGATAATGATTGTTCATCGCCGAAGATAATTATATCCTTACATCTATGATCAAACTCATCACTATTATAGCATGTTATACATGTATCGATCAAATCTTCTTTTGTTATGCTCAACTTAATATCACTATCAATTGGTTCACTATTACAACTATTATTGATAAGTCTTGTTGGTTCATCTGTTAGTAATAAATAGCTCGCATCAATAAAATTATCTTGCTTCATATCACTCGCAAAAATCATATTGTTTTCACCACAGTCTGGGCACTGATAGACAATATCAAATGGCATATCAAGAGTATATACAATGTAATCAAGCAAATCGTTATAATTAAACCGCTTAATGCACTGCTCAATTATTATTTCGCCACTTTCGTTGAATGAAATCTTAACAGCCATCGGCACTATGTTTGATAATTTACGCTCATTTACTGGAACAGAATCTTGTTCTATATCAAATAATGATGCCATATCTATCAGATACGAGACATTCTGGCCACAATAGCCACAAACCAAAGAATTTTCACCTATACATCTTTTTCTCACTCTTTCATTACCAGTAAGCCTTCCAGCTGATTGTAGTCCATCAAACAATAACTTACCACAATTAATCACCGGTTTATATTTCCATTTTTTCATACAGATGCCTTCCGTTTGTATATCTATTACTGTTTTCAATCTTTTTATATCCACATCTGAATGGCTTCTTAAACATTTCCACCTGGTTTCTGTCAACATAATCATATTTATTTATATACTGATCTTCTGTATTTATTCCAAGGTGCTCTTTTAATCTGACAAGATCAATTCCGGATTGGATACGCGAATAATTATACTCACAAGATTCGCATGAATTTCCATAATCATCGGCACCATCTTTAACACATGCACGGCAGATTTGAAATACTGTTGGGCATATATTACCACAAATTATGCATCCCGGGCATCCAATATCAAGATGCTCACTTTTAACAATACTGTTGTCTACCATTTGAATTCCACATTGAGAACAATATGGTACGTAACGATTCAAATCAATTACATTATCCATCAATTCAAATAATAGACCACCATTGTCAGTAATAGATATTAGCAAAGTAACTGTTGTATGAATATCAATCAATACGGTATTGCCACATTGTGGGCATTGTAACCGGTTGGGACCAAGAAGATTGTTCTCAGCCCCAACCTCATAATATACAAAATCCAGTACAGACTGGTCATAACAATCCTGCGATCCCATTAACCATCTCCTTATCCAATTCTGGAATAATATCAATCGGCAGTGGCACATCATCAACATTATTATTGGAAATGTGCTGGATATCGTTGAGTGTTAATACATACGAATCAAACTGCATTGTTCTAGAATTGAATGTTGGGAATCTTAGTGTATCAATAGATAAATGATCCGGAATATATATCTTTGGCAATGATGTTGATATTACCTGCGAAGAAAATTTATCAATGTATCTTTTCAATACACCACGCTTCTCTTCCATCTTTAGATATTCGGCGCAGTCTGCTCCAATTCCTTCGGTTGCACATTTATGTAGAAATAAGTCATCGTTTAATTCTACCCAGCCTGGATACCGACCAATTATCCTTTGCCTACATATACCCATCATACGAATTATACCAAGAAGATCACGCCGATAACCATCAATATTTGATGCTAAATCAACCTGATCAGAGCTTGCATTAACACTTTTAACTTCGCCCATTTCTTCGTCTAACAAACTCATATCTACGCCACCATCGCTCGCACGGTCCAAAACTTCATCTGTTACTATGATTTTCATATTATTTGAAATAATATCAGATAACGGGCCGTAGTTAACGATTTGTTCCTTGAACGGCAAAACTACATCTTGCACCTTACTACGAATGCTATGATCGTATAATGCATTTGGCTCGTCCGCCGGAAATGCGTTCATAAATATTTTATTTGACAACTGTGAGTTAGATTTTGGGTCTTTCAATTTAGAGCCAATACGTGCGATTTGCCTAGTCCCAACAATAATGTCATTACCACCGGGAGTCTTGGATAATCTATACCGACCATAAATACCGTTCTCACCTTCATCTGCCAATCTACATATTTCCTGACTAACAGCATTATCAATAAGCCAGTTCGATTCAACAGTTATTACGTTATGATTATTTGACATTAACTACTCCTTTCAGCGCGGAACCGCGCTAACATTTAATCTATAAGAAAGTTTTGGGCAATCTTTTCTGTACGAACTACATTGCCTGTTCATACATTCGCCATCAATGGTACCATCAATAGTTCTACTATCACGAGTACAATAAGCACTCAATTGCCCACTCGAATACATTGTTCTCCTGAGTTTTTCATAAAACATAGAAGCTGGAACGGTTTTACCGGCACTATCACATGTTTTTAAATACAACTCAATTATCTTATCCTTTGCATCTTCCTTTATTTTACCACCAACCGCAGTATACCAGTGGGGAGCTTGCCGCATACTTTCAAGTGTCCCTGAAATATACTTTTTACGATCTTCCTTGCTGGTAATAGAAGAAACAGATGCAATTTCAGACTCTATGTTTGACGACTTAACTTCAGACCATCTCCTCGCCGGCGAAGATTGAGGATTATTGATAATTATCTGGCGACCATTAGACTCATTCGGCATGGACGCAACTTGCAATAGATCACTGCTCCGTACATTTGGCCTCAATAAGTAATTCACACGATTACCCGAGATAATGTTATTAATATCACCTAAAAAATTATTAATTTTGCTTAATAATGAGGTAAAGGTTTCCTGTTTTTGCTCAGATTCGTTTCCTTCATATATACTTAATGATACTTTATCTCCATCCTTTGTATAGGCGTCAATATATCCAATATTTGTTATCTCCCGATCGTGGCCAACTGTTAAAACAACATCACCAATATGTATTGGCCCAACATTTGACGGAGCGCTTATTGGAATATATGTTTCACTACCAGTAACAAATCCATTTACAGGATAATGAATTGTATAATTCAATCCAATATGTACATCTGCTCGCTGTTGAATAGACCGTATCTCAGATAATACCTTATCTTTCACCGAATCATTAATAACTTTTTGCCATTGTTCCATTATATCTCCTGTCTTAATACAATTTTCTTAAGCGATTTATTCTCAGGCCTCTGGATTCCTATGGATAAGGTATTATTTTTTTCGAGATTAGGATCTCCAATATTTTCAATAATCTTCGCTTGCCGGCGTTCCACGTCAAGATCTAATTCACAGATACACTTAATATCACTGCTTCCACACCGAGAACATTTTATTTTACCATCTTTTGCGGCAGCCATAATTTCGTCTATCATATCATGCCGCATCGTAAAACCAATAATCTCGGCAACCCCGGGTTCATTACTCAAATTATGGCAATGTATAGTATTAAATAATGATTCATAAATAAATGAACCGTTTCCTTTTGTACCATCATTTGGACAATTATTACAGAATAATCTTATCATCATCTTCTCCCAATTATACTTTTCGCTCGTTCAACAACACCTTCGAAATCGTCAATTTGACTCTCTTCGCTTTTGGTGTCATAATCATATTGAGTACTCGAACATATCGGACATAATACTACTGCTCCAAAATTTTTGCCACGATAAAAATTTTTAACCTGTTGTATCGCAACTTCACGAGTAACATTGTGATCGTTATCGTCAATATATTCAGATAATACAATTCCATCATCTGTAATGTTTATTTCTATCGGAGCCGTTACCTGAATATCAAATTCTTCATTATTTCTACAATTTCTACATATGGGTTTTATAACACATTCTTTAATTACTACTCCCATGTACTTTTTCCTTTTTGAGTTAATAAATTTACGTGGAATAAAAAAATCATTACCACATCGTGGGCATTTGTATTGTGATGCCGGTTCGGCTGTTAAAGTAATCGGTACGGTTTTAATATCCTCCATTATATCGAATAACAATCCATTCGACACACAACTTATTTCAACCGTCATATACCTATATATCTGAAAAAGTGGTAATAGTCCTTTTCTTGTACATATTCCACACACTAATTCATCCATATAATTTACTCCTCTCGCCAAGCTTGGCATACTCACATTCCATACATACAACGTGACTTTTCGTACATGATTCACATATCAATTCCATCACATCATCTGATATCACAAATTTGCCATTCTTAATACTATATACTAAACCGCATTGAACACATCTTGCATATTTTATATCATCGATATGTAGACAGTCAATAATTATTCCATTATTACAACACTCTATTCTAAAAATACCAGACGCGCCAGCAATATTAAATATTTGGCATTTACAACGAATACAACCACTCATTTTTTCAATAAATTCGATACTGCGCCAGCAATTGATGCGGCTATTTCAGTTGACACCCGAGCATTCTTTATCACATTATCAAGACGTTCGCGTCTTTCAACCATTTTTTTAAGCTTAATGCTATGCGCAACAGAATCAATACCAGTTACCATTTGAAACATACCACCTAAAAATAATGCTCCCTGTGTTATGGTGTTTGCAGAAACTTTGATTCTTAAATATGGACCAGTATTTTTATATCGTGTCATGTATATGCTCCGGTTTTAAATTTTTCACTTTTCCATTATTTGGCTCAACGATATTACTTGGTAAAAGCGGGGCGCCAGCTATTACAGAAGTTGATATTTCCTTTACAACTGATGCGATTGATTTTGCAAAAATCTCAAATTTATTCATTTGAGATTTTACTTTCACATGCATATAGTATGTATATGCCACCGCGGTTATTGTAACACACCCTGTAAGTATTAAAAAAAACGTACGCATATTAAGTTCGTAAACAATAGCATGCTCAATTTCTGGTACATCTACATCTACCATGTGAATTCTATTCTTTTGCTCGGTCATTGAAATCTCCATTATCTAAAATTAATCAAAACAAAAATTAGTTAGGGGAGTCCAATCAATTGATCGAACTCCCCTAACAACAATCACTCGGTGCTGCCGTTAGCCTTATCACGACGATTAAGGAAATGCAGCCCAACAGCGGCGCTGCCAACAGCAATGCCAACGAACGACATGATGGTTGCGAACTTCACCTCTTTCTTAGTCGCAGCCCTCTCGTCGACATCCACCGCGTGAACTTTCTTCTCAACCTTTTTTGGTTCCGGTTCCATAAGATTTTCTCCTTTTTTGAGTTATTCATTTTGGCAATCACATTCAGGCCAGACGGTCTGAAATTACCAACATTCGTCTTCATTATACATATACTATAAAATCGTCAAAATTTGCATTATTTTTGTACCCTATTTTAAAACGCAAAAAATAAAAACGAGCACAACATACACTATACGCAACCTCATTATACATATACTATTTTTTTTTATATATTTTACAGAGTAACAGGGACCTGGTATTAGCCAGACCCCTGTTACAACACTTACCCGTTGATGATACCGAAGCTGGACTTGTAAAGAATGCGGGGAGTATCATCCAAACCGTGATTTGCTCGCTGCAAGGAACATCAAGAAGTTCGGTTTGCAGAAACAAAACATTTTAACGAGGTTGGTATGACCTTTAGAGCTTGTGGAGAGGTTGGCGTTAGTCAACTCAATAAACTACTCCGCCGCAAGCGACGGAGTATTAAGAGGAATATGAGAAACGAGATTCAACATATTCACATCTTTTCGGGACTGTTTATAAAAACCCCCCAACTGGGCAATGTTCTTAGCCGCGTTTACGTCGGCATCATCAATATTACCACAGTTTTGACATTCAAAGCGTTTACCATTTCTATTACCAAAATGATGGCATACATTACAAATCTGGCTTGTGTAACGAGGATTGACTGCAACAAGAAGTACACCTCTAAGTTTGGCTTTATATTCCAGAAAGTTACGGAGTTGGAAAAAAGCCCAAGAATGATGTCTGCGTCTTTGGCTTTTCCTAACTGTAGTTCTCTCTATAATATGGGTCAGATTCTCAATGGCGATTCCTCTATCGGAATCTTTCGCAATCTTTACAATCTTCTTGGAAATTGTATGATTGGTAATAGTGGCGAATCTCTGTTCTCTACCTTTAAGCCGTTTCAGAAGTTTTTTACATCCTTTCGTACCTTTGATTTGAACAGATTTACGCACCTTGAAATATTTATCTCTAACATGATTGAGATTATCAGAATTAAAATTAATACCATCCGAAGTGGTCGCAATGTCTTTTTCACCCATATCCACTCCCAGAAATTCTTCAAAATCTTTAATACCATCCTCAGAAACTTCTACGGTTTGCAAAAGGAAAAACTTTCCTTTGCGAGTAATCAAATCGGCTTCACCTTTAATAAATGGAATCCAGTCGGGACGATGACAAACAAATGGAATTTTCAATCTGCCATTAACAGACCAAATAGAAACTTCTTGAGATTTACTGCTATAGGAAAGAATCCGAGTATCATAAGTAATTGCACCAAATGGCTTGAAAAAACGCTTTGTTTTTCTATCAAGTTTATAGGCATCAACGACTTTAGCAATAAGCCGCACAACCATCTGAGCGGAAAGATTAAAAGAATCCTTGATTGGATGGTAAACAATATGGTGAAGGCGATATTGATTAAACTCTTGATTATTCCATGCAATTTCAGAAATCTTATTACAAGCAGAATTAGAAATCTTAATGGTATTCAAAAGAGATTGCTTTTGTTCTTCGTTTGGCAAAAGTTTTATTTGAAGTATCAATTTCATGTATTAAATTTAACTCAGTTATTTGAAAATGTCAAGAATTATTTAACAGAAAGGAGAATAGCCTTCCTCCCCGACGCAAGCATTGGGGTATCCGGCTAAACTTGAATGAAGCAAGAAGAAAAGCAATTTTCAGTACAATGGCGTACTATTTTAGTCTAGTAATTCCCCTGCCACCACTTCTTTTCTGATTTATCGCTCATTTCTATTAGCTTATTATACATAACACGCAGCGTTTCAACCATCTGTCGATTAAGGTCGGCCTGTGACTGTGAATATGCATCATGCATACCAGATCCACCGGCATACTGAACACCCGTATCGGTTACATGTTTTCCAGCTGCCTGAAATGCGGCCGCACGTATGTTCTCACCACCAATTGATTCAACACCGACAGCATCTCTTATAGATTTTTCTATTCGCCCTCTTATATCCTTATCAACTTTTAACAGCTCTTTTGGACTCATTAAAGCATACGAAATAAATGCTTCCCGATCAGTGCCCCTAGTTAGCAAGTCCTCGGCTGTAATTTTATCTGACGATATTTCAGGTAAAATCGCTTTCCCTAAATCTTGTATCGAAATTCCCCTTTTTTCTCTCAGCATCTCTGCAACATCAAGGCCACCACCCATAGTCCTCGAATATAAGTTAGACAGGGGCCTAACTTCTGAGCCTTCAAACATAGATAACGCATTGGTTAATACAGCGTTGGTTGCCAGCACCATTTCTTTTTCAAAAGATCCACCGGACTTAAATCTATCGGATATTGCCGAGTATGTTTTTGATCTATTGGTATCCAAGAATAATTTTTCCATTTCTTCTTGTGACTTTGCATCCGGGGCTCTTTGTGATAATTCGTATTCGATTGCTTGTAATTCTCTCCTATCTTCGTTCGTCAATAAACCATACTTATCCCGCCGGTCCATTATTTTCTTCCATTTCCTTAATCCAGATTGAACATTTTCATCCTTCAGATATTCTTCAGTTTTCTTTCGTATTCCACCAATACCGGCCTCAATACCACTTACCATATCTTTTAAGCTTTCATGCTTAGATTTTAGCATAGATTTAACTCTATCAGCATTCATTTCAAGGTCAATTTCCTTAAGTATGTTGGTATCAACTTCCAATCTAGTTCTTTTTCCGGCAGCAATAAGTGACAATACAACATCCTTATTGTCTAAATTTGATTCCTCTATATTGGCAGCTTTGGCTAATAATCGTAATTGCGCTTCCGGTGGCTGACGCTTAAACCTTCTAATATCACGATCAGACTGGATCGACAACCTATTAACAATATCATCAAATTCTAACGTTACTGGACCGTCCTTAGTTTCAGCTGTAATAGGCATTCTAATTATTTTATCTATATCTGCACTACCAAATTCCTTTGCATATCTTACAATTTGATTTGTTCGTTGTATACTGTCAGACAATTTACCCGAATCTTGAATAACAAGATATTCCTCTGTTCCCCGCCCACCTTTTAATACGCCAACATCCTTATAAAATCCAGCCCGCTCATAATCTGGAAGTTTCTGCAACAAAGATATTTTTTGTTCGGGTGTTATCCGAAGCCCTCTTCCAGCTTGCCCAAACGTTCGGCCATCTTCCACCTCAAGATCTTCAACCCCCATAGCCTTAAGCCAGCCACCTTCTTTCAACTGTCTATAATTATTTCTAAATACCTCATCCAGTGAACGCGCCCCAACTTCTTCTCTATTAATAACACCCGTTCTTATTAATTTAGATATAAATTTTCCGGTACCGCTAGATGAAAATATACTTCCACTATGTATACCGGACATAAGATCCTGAGAAATATTATCCATGCCACTCCCGGCAATTATCTCACCAATGTCTTTAATGTTCCGCTCTGTAATACTATATTTTACTGTTCCATATTTAATTTGGTCAGCCCATTCATCAAATCGTTGAACTGTTTCGTCTACTCTATATAATATTTCATCGGTTATATCGGATACTGGCTCTGTAATCCAATCTGTTGTAACTGCACCGGCCCTACCAATTCCATATCTAATATTATCAAGAAGACCGCCACTTCGCATATACCGACGCCTTTCTCTGCTTTGTAGCCTACGTTTAACTTCACGCTCAACCGCGGTTCCGCCAGGCCTAGCCGACATTATTGAGCCAGCCATAACATCAAACATCGCTCCGTTTGCTACCTGTCCCGTAGCCATCGCAAAGCCCTTTAATTGCGAAATACCCATTTTATTTACATCATATCCAGATAGTCTTGCGGTCTCCACTAAATTCATGAATATCTGACTATTTACAAAATCAGAGCCTTTGGCTAAAAATTCACTTTTTAATTGGTCTTGATATGCAAGGTAATCTAAATATCCACCACCACTCATATTAGCTACCGCTCTTGACAGATGATTAATCATCCTGGCTGATGGCGTAAGACCACTCACATCCAGATCGCCACCTGGTTTCATTGCACTTCTCAATAGAATATTGCCTATTGGTGTGTTTAAAAACTGAGCGTGTTGTTGAGATAATGCAAATGATGCATTATCAGCTCCGCCAAGTTGCCAGATAGTATTTTGTGGTATTCTACCAGATACAATTCCAGCCTCTATTGCAGCTCTATTGCTAATACCCAGGTTAAAACCAGCAATACCACTTAATCCGGTACCCTGAAATGCTTGCGCCGTCTGAACACCAGACGCCATAAACGTCGACGCCGATATGCCCGTACGACGTGACATTAACTGTGCCGTTGTTAGCGCTGTTGTCAATCCTGTACCAGGAGTTATTCCGCTACGATTAAACTCGGCCATTATAGAGATAGCTTCTTCTTGAGTTGCACCAAGTGTCGATATGATATCTTTAACATTTTTAGTTAATTGCCCAAATTGCCGTTTGAATTGTTCCATATTCTGAGTATTTGAAAACAATCCCTCGTTAATATACTTAACAACCATCTTTTGAACCTCGTCAATCGACGTGTTATTCCTGGTAGCTGCGTCACTAAGAAACGATTGAACTCCTTTTACATCAGTAGAGCCAAACCCATGCCCAGATAACGTTTGACCCGTACCACGTCCGATAATTTGGCCTATAGACTCAACAAATGCCTTTTGCTTAAAATAATCACCAATCTTTCCAAGCCCAGTCATATTCCAAGCGGCGTTGGATATGGTTGCCGTAATTGTTCCGCCGACAAGCCCGCCTCCAAGTGCATACGATCCAAACAATGTAGCTGTCTTGCCTAAAGATGTTGTTCCAGAAATCATTCGCCTAATAAAATCGCCTGGCGCAAATTCACCCCTGATCAACTCCTCATAAGGTGTAAGATTCTTATTGTCAATACCAATAACAGATTTAAAATCAGACCAGAATGTTGATGTGTATTGCTTAGCAATATCAGCACTTAGCTCCTTGAATGGAGTCACATCCTGCATCCGCCTCATATCCATCGGATGGTATGTATGATCTGGGATTTGCTCTGGACGTTCGTTTATTCCCGGCATTTTTTTCCTATATATTTAAGTTATCAAATTCAAGCGCTTCACTTCTGGATTTAATGTCCTCATTCGGCTCCTCTTTATTCTTAGATTTTTCAGTATTGTCCTCGGATACAGTAACATCTGTACGCTTAATCTTATTTTTAATAATTTCATTATAATGAATCTGGACATGATAATTACCATCTACCATCCATTGCCCAGAGCTACTAACCCTAACATACTTACCACTGCTAATATCTAAAAGTAATTTTTCATATTCATCATTTACCGAGTCCGGTTTAAGCGTAAACAATCTTGCATGCGGAATTACTGTTAGATTTATTCTATATAAACCCTTTTCTTCTTTAGTTAGAGATGTTTCCATTATATCTCCTATAATTTAGTCGGTGAACGAGGCACACGTTTATCTGGCATCTCAGATGCCCTAGAAATACCTCCTATTGCAGCGACTGCTTCTTGCTGATTATTTTGCAATTCTGGCTCTGGCTGTCCAGTCTCTTGCCCGCCAGATAACTCCCGAACCATCTCACCAACAATTTTTCCAAGATTGCTATCTTTTCTGGTAATATCCATTATAAGCATTTCCCACATCTGCGGCGGATAATCAGATACAATGCTATTCGCAAGCTGTGTAGCTGCCTGCTGTATTTTACTCGCATCCATATTATTGTTATTATTACCCTCAATAGATTGACTCATTGCGTTCCATTTGGCCATTTCGCTTGCTAACATCATTCTGAAATAATCATTAACGGCTGCCGATTCTGCTACCCCACGACCCTCAGATTTTGCCTTTGCAACTTCTATTTCACCAAACATCTTAACTTCACTAGATAACATCTTCTTTATATCTTTAATATCATACCCCCACCGTTTGTAAATCAAACTCCACGGAAAACGACCAGCCAATGCCGTTTGAATCTGAGTATTTAGTTTTTGGAAATCATCCGCGCTTTCATACGGCTCAAACATAGCTGATACGTTTGAAAAATCAAGATCATTAATCGACCGTGAAATTATATCTTTTACAAACGATAAATATTCATCAAATGCTTTCTTTGCAATATCAGCTTGATTAGCAAGCGTACGAGATGCAACAGCTATAGATGTATATGTACCTGCAGAATAGATTACATCCTCAGATACCCCAAGGGCTCCCAATATTGAACGAATATATATCCTTAACTCCTCAGTGATTAATTGCATCCTACCCTGCCCGAACACATGTTCGGCGGTCACCGGAAATGGTAGTAATGCTGTAATCGTTCGATCTCTCCTAAATTTTTCAAGCACATTTTTAGTTTTTTCTAGCCAGCTCTCTAAGCCAAGAGCGCCAATTGGGTCTTCGTTTTCAACGCCGGTTCGATTTGGAGTAGGCGAAATGATAGTTAAATCATTAACCCTACCCTCACTTGTGGACTCATTGGCTTTCATTAACATCGTCAAAGTATATAAAACACTCAGCGTTGACATAATCTTTGGTACACCCCAACCCTCATATACTCCTGATATTCCCTCTAATTTGAAATGATGAAAACCTTTCTGGTTAATTCTTAATAATCTATTATTAAGCGCGGCTACAATGTATTCCCATGGATATTCAGTTAATATTATTCTGTCCATACCATTAATTCGTCTTGTTTCATTACTTGGAAATTTATAATAGTATTCATTGCGACCAAGGGCTTTATAATGATCTAATTCAATATAGAAAGGATCCCAACGAATTAGTCTTATGTTTTTTACGTTGTGATAAATAACATCCTGTTTTTTAAAAATTACATTCTTATGACATGATGGGCATCTGCCAGAAAATTCAATATCTGATAATTTATTTATACCTGTTATAACACGGCCACGCCACTCTATTTTCGACGCATGCCAACGGTATTGAATACTTTTATCTTTCTTGCGCTTCCTCTTACAATCTTCACATACTAAATATCTTGTTGGCGCAAAATAAATACTGGCAAATGCATTATAATATCCATACAAATCAAAACTAATCCCCTTTATAAAAGTATGAATTTTTAATGTCTTTATAAAAATATTTTGTAGCTTTTCAGCTGCGTCAGAATTGCTTTCATCATTATTTTTGTCAACAACCATAATGTTAGTGACTGGCGTCTCAGCTAATTTTGCCACAGCCGGAGCAATAATATCATTACCAACAATTACTGCGCGTACAAATTTAAATACTTCTTTAATATTTGCCGGAAGTCGCCCCTGAAAAACATCAATAATCTTTTCAATCGGGTTCTTTAACTTATCATCTGATATAATAGTCGATATGTCTGATGCCATTTATTACTCCATTATTACTTTTGCTAATATATTTTCTTTAGAATGTGGGGATTCAATTCCGCCAATTTCTACAAATTTATTTATAGCCAATAATTTGGCAACCTGCGCATCAACCAAATTTTCTTCCAATGAAATATCGTCTCGTACCCGCAATTCATATTTCATCCTTATAGCTTTTTTTAACTCTACGTCTTTATAATACTTATCTAAATATTTTTGTACCCCAGGAATACCATATGCTGGCGGTATATACACATAGCATTTATCAATAAAAATGCTGGCAATATACTGATTAACATCTTCACTAAATTCACATTCCGGATTTTTTACCTTTCTTGCCAGGTCGATTCCATATACAACCTGTCCAGGACTTGGATGAATTCCAAGTCGATGATCGATCTCAATCCAGTTAAAACACATAATTGTGGCCTCAAATATGTCTACATCATGCCAGAAATATTCATATATGATTATATTCCTAGTCGCTAAAATACGCTCCATATCAATATCGTCAATTCCACCCCAACGATTATTTATCACAACCCGGATTGTTTCAGGTAACCATTCCAGCCATTCGTCACTATAAGCAGTATATAATCGGCCAACAGATTTAGTTAAGTCGGTTGTATCAAACATGACTATTTCCCAGATGCTATTTCTTCTAAAGTCAACACTACTTCTGGAGATGCGCCATCAATTACTCTTTCAGGATTAGAAAGTAGTCTATCAATAAAAACATCAGAAAAGTACTCGGCCAATTTTTCCCGGCCAACACATGATATTTTCTCATGTAATTTTAATGGTCGCTCATTAACGCCAAATGCGGTTTCGTATGCATCCGGAACGTTAATAGAAGAAAACAATCTTGGTCTATCAGAACCAAGGATACACGCATTTTTCATCAATTTCATGCTAAACGGTAACATTCTATCTACAGCCAGTAATTGTTCGGCAACCTTATCTGGAGTCATAGTTGCAGATTCACTTTTAATTTTTTTCAATATATTAATCGTTTCCGGATAACTCTCGGCAAATTTAATACGTTCATCGATTAATTTATAGAAATCAGGATTCAAATTAGGAGACGCATATTTTGCCACCTTGTCGTGAACAGCAACCTTTAATTTATCGGCCGCTTTCACAATAGCTTGCGCAAATTTTACACGTTCTATACCATCAAATCTGCTGGCGTATTCATTAAGTAGGTTTCCCGCAGCATCAATATTGGCCGAGGTATCAAGCGGTAGAAATACACCATTGCCCATTAAATATCCATCACTATTACTGGCAACTTTTTTCACCTCATTTATTTCAGAAATATTGATTACATTGGTATCTATCATTGGAATACCAAGAAATAATGGCCACGCAGAACCGGTTTTATTCACATATTCTGTATTCATAATTCCCATAGCTAAACTTCGGACTTCATCCGGATAGTTTTCTGCATCCATTGCAATCTTTTCAACCGATTTCTGGAAATTATCGTTATCGGAAATATTGAAAAAACCATATAGTTCATTACCAACAACCACAACTGCCGCATATTTTTCAATATCATTGCGACCGATTTTTTCAGCATGCTTAAGAAACTCTTGCATCTCCAACTCCTTATGTTATACTAATTAATTTCGGAACAAATATCTGCGTCCTTGATTTTTCTATCTTATCCTGGCTAATTTCTTCATGTAAATTACCATATGAGTCGTAATACCGGGCGATTATCTGAATATCGGCTACCGACATACTTTCAGCACCATACTCAACAACCAGAGATATTATTTTAAACGCTTCGATTTTTGTATCCTGTGAATAGATATATTTTCTAATCGCATCCTCAAGATCACTACCTGAATATGATGCGGAAAATGATACATCAATATATTTTATCTGCGGGTGTTTAATTAATATGTCGGTTCTTGTTCCAGCATAATCCTCGCTATCAACAAATAACTGCATATCAATAAGTCCAACAATATACTTATATGTAACCCTAAGATTATAAATCATAGCATAATTACTAAGCAATAATAATTTATTCTCTTTAACAGAACCATCATAGGACGGATCGTCCGATATTACACGATAATCATAATATTCTTCAAGAAATACGCCCGTTTGTAATCCGTCACCGTCAAGTATTTCTATATTCTCAATTTTTATTACTGGTACATTAAATCCATTTTCTCTAGATAATCTTACTTTTGACGATACCGACATTAAATCAATATAATGTTCTGATTCTGGGTCATATGTTGCAACCTTCTTCTTAATATACAAATCTATTTTAGAACCAACATGATAGCCAACAAGATTACGCGATAATGCCACATAATCAGAATATATTTTTGATGGGATATTATTATATCCATTATTAGGATACATAGCAGTTAATAATATAAACATATAATCATTATTATCACTGTATCTATCAACGCTAAACGATTTTCGGTCCAAAGCAAGCATTCCTAATTCATTATCCACAACGTCTTCCCATACCGGATTCTCAATATTATTAAAGTCAATAATTTTTACTCTTGATCCGTTTGCAAGAACACCACCATCCGAACCGCTGCCACGATGCCCAACTATTACCTCAACATCTTTACCAGCTAAATGACTAACATCCATCATAAATAGTAACTGAGCATATGACATATCTATTTGTGTAATTTCAACCGGGCCAACTGACCATGAAAAACCATCAGTTTCAATCAATCCAAAACCAAAATCGGTTGCCTCTAATGTTTGTGCCTCACCAGATAATGCCTGTGCCCTCATATTCATTGGAATATACGCACCATACGATATTGTTGATAACACGGGCCTCTCTGTACCATTTTCCCAAATGCGTATATCAAGGGTTATGGCATTATCACTACCCTCTTCGGGATGACCATAAATCATTTCGTAATTATATTTTACACCAACATCAATAGATAGATTTTTAGACTTTAGCGCATTTTCAAATATTGCTCCAGCATGAACCTCGCCACCAGCAATAAAATAATCATCAGACAAAGCTCCGCCATCAACTATAAATAAGTTTGGACTGCCCGGCTCGATATCTGGCATAATAGCAATCCCATATCCATCATATGCCTTCGGAATACTATTATTAGCCCGAAAATTCGTAATGTAAAATGATCTTGGCTTAATTATATCTGCGTCCTCAATTATAAAATCGCCTTTAATAATTATACCACTATTCCGGGATAACGGCACTTGAATCACAGGAGATACGTTTGTACGCGATACCTCTGTGCCAAAATTCGAGCCAGCAATTAATTGTTGCTCGGCCACATATTCAATGTAATTACTAAATTTTGTAAATTGGGGCACCCATATTTTTCTGGTTGTAGCTCCCGGCGCAATCTTTTGTATCATCGGGCCATAAGATAAAACCGTATTATCCAGGGCTTTTATTATAGCATCATTTTCATCTGCATAGTTAGAATTATCGAAAAAATTCTTCATTATGTCAACTGCTCGCTGAATTGTTCTGCTGACCATTGCAATATTCTCGCGTATAGCTTGGCCGCCTATTTTTAAACGGCCACCCTCAATAGATACAAAATCCGCATAGTGTTTGCGTGGTCCGGTAGTATTAGTCTCGCTTATAAACCATGGATCGCAGTCAGAGGTTGTTTCCGCCCGAATCCAATCTTCGCTAAAGATTATTTCCGAACTGCGTTCCACAAGATTACTATCTAATCCGCCTATTTTATTATAATCTTCTTGTGAAAATTCACTATTAAAACCTTCTACGTCCGCATGATTATTTAGGTCCATATTTATCTGCGGCTCCATACTATCTGAGAAATTATAGTATGCCATCGATCGTTCTTCGTTTTTCGATTCCGCAACTTTTCTATCAAAATCGACAACCCCAAATACTAACCCGTTATTCTCAGTTTGAGCATATACGATATCGCGCTCCATTTCCTCATCGCCAGCCCTAATCGAGACAATATCCTCAATAATCGATGAATAATTTTTCATTAGCAGATAACGTATCCCGGAAATACTGGATAATGTTCTGGATGACACACTATCTTTCAATCTCTCAATAAATTCTTCTCCGGTTTCTTCGTCACTACCAGGCGTAAAATCATTAGGATTATAAATATCTACCATCCCGGGAAGAGCCATTAATGTACCAGTTATTTCTCTGGATTTAATTTCATACTCTGCCCCAGCCAGAACAGCTTCAACTTCAACTGGTGGCGTGTAATATATCCCATCGGTTAATAATAATTGTGAAGGAGTAAAAACATATCTGCGTACAACCTCATATCGTAAACCAGTATTAGTATATACTATACCACCATTTTCAACCTCAACAAAACGAGATGTATCAAATCCAAAAATAACCTGGCCAGTAGATTTGCCACCAATATTACGTTCATCCATAAATACCGATGCAATTATATCATAGAATGTCAGGTATGCCGAGGATAGGTTTAGATTAATAGCACCAAGAATCCTTGCAATAAAATCAAATATCGGTTGCAGAAAATCGGCCAGCCGGCTGACAAACATTGTATAAATCGCCGATCCACGCCTCAAGCTATATCCAGATGACTCCAGGTAGGCCTGCTCTATTAGTTGTTGGGCATCACCAGTAATATCTTCTGCTAAATTTGTTGTTTTTTCATCTAGTGGCATTTTTTTCCCTATACAATAATATTAATTGATTCATTTTCCATATTATTAATTTTCAATGAAATATTCAATATTCCAGGTTCAAATACAATTGAATTAATTTCAATACTGCTTAGTGACTCATTATTGTTAATTTCCAGATCAGATTGTTCCGAAATTAATTTTGTTTCAACAATGTCGATGGCCCTTAATACAATTTCCCCAACCTCTGACTTGTCAACTCTCTTTTTTAAATTAGAATACAAGTTCCCATAATTAGGATCTAATAACATCAAGGTAACTGTCTGTGCTAAGGCTATTATACCCGATACGCTGTCATCAAATCTCGGTAAGGCAATCGTTACCCGACCTCCTGAATCTAATGATATAACTTTTATATCTGGCATATTATGTAAACGACTGTTCGAGTGATTCTGTATTCAATCCCAGCGGCATCTGACCTTTATTAATACCGGAATCTATAATGTTAATAGTTTGCTCATTTTCTTTGATCAGCTTATCTTCCTCGTCCGCCGCGGCATCCAATAATTGTTGCATTTTTTTATCCTGACGTTTTTTCTTTAAGAACCTAACGCCAACATCTACTTCATCAACTACCATAAGAGCGTTCTCGACATTTTTTTCTTTCAAACCTTTATTTTTATTAAAAAGTTTACCGGCTACCATGGCAATACCACCCGTAATTGTCGTCCCGCCAGCTGAAATATCTTGCAATGGCTGTAAGTTACCAGAAACCGTTGGAATCATTTCCATCAGATTTCCAGACGCAAGCCCCGTCAAAGGTTTATTATATCCAAGAGCCTTAAGTGAGCGTTCAATAATAGACAATAACGAGGATTCGTAAGAACCATATTTATCAAGTATCGCCTTAGTATTAGAAATATTACTACTGATGCTATCTAATATTCCCAATGTCCGATCAATCATAGCGTAAATTGAACTGGCAGATTTCTTACCAAGACTAAGTAGGTTTGTTACCGGCGCAGTAATGCGTACTGCGGCCTTCTTTACATCACTTGGCGGGTCTATTTTACCATTAGTGTATGGATCGTTCTGTATATTCTCTACCAGTGTTGCATACGCCTCACTACTCTGATCCAATTCCACCAGATCTCGAAAATTTGCACCAAAATATGATTCTATCATCCTTCCATGATAATCTATCAATTCCGCATATTTCAGCTCGTTCCATAATATAGTTGCCTGACCAGGCGGATCTTTTTCCCATTTTTTAAATAATTCTTTCATCGGATTGGATATACTTCTATCTAAAGACTTTATGATATTTTTCAACAACCTTTCTACCACGGCCATATCAAGCATCTTCTTGGTTTTCATAACATTTTCTTTAATATTAATGATAACCTTTGCCAATGTGGAATATGCGGCATAGAATATGGAAAAATCAGTTACCAGTAGCGCCATCGAATATAGCATCTGTTGAATGAACGCTGCCATTTGGGCAAACTGCGCATAGCTCGGTATTTCATTAAATTTCTGTATATCAGTCCGTAAAACTTCTTCGGCTATATTAAGATTGATAGATGCAAGATCGGTATAGTATGTTATCAGACTACTTTCTTTTTCAGATACAATCTTTGCCTCAACTAGATGTTCCCGGGCTTTTTTCACAAGGGCTTGCGCTTCAAGTAATGCCCTCTGATCAGTTACACCGCCAAGCAAGCTAACTATTATATTTACATTGCTCTTAAATTGCAGAACTATCTGCCGCATTTGATCAATTTTTTCACCCTGTTTAATCAATGATGATCTGGCCTCAGATACAATTACAGCCACCAATGCAAGCCAAAAGTATGTATTCGCATTTTTTATCAACCCAATCACAATAGTCGTTTTCTCTATTATATCAACTGCGTTACCAAGATGATCTGCGGCTTCTTTTAGATCGTCAGATGTCTTTTTGTCAAATTCCGATGCAACAGCATCCAATAGTTTAGACGACATCGATAATATTCCACAAGTCTTTGATCTGGCCTTAATTATCGCCGCCTTTCGCTTTTCGTTTCGCGCCTTATCCTTCTTCAATTTCTCGACAATTTCGCCAGACTTCTGGATCGCCTGCGGATCGACTAACATTGTTGTCATCAGGCCCCCACTCCAATTCGGTGAATACCCTCGAAATTCAACCGCCTGATATAATTTCCATTCTTATCAGTTATCAATAGATGATCATCGTGAATAGCGGCGATATTGGCTACCATAGGCTTAAGTATCTTTGTGCCCTTAGTAATATATTCAACGTATATTTCCAAATTACTTTCCTTTGCATGTGTTGCTAATTTTATTATGTCGCCACTACTGTAAATCATAAATATTTTTCAATCTTATCCGCTATTTTCTTTTTAAGTCGGGATATTTTTGATGGCGACATCCCAGTTTTAGTAGCTATTTCACCAGTACTGCCAGTTTGTTTTTTCCCAGCCATTCCATAGACATATTCGTATACAATCTTTTCTTCGGGCTCAAGATCAAAATATACCGCACTAAGCGCATACTTTTTCAGTAATGAATCACTTCCAACATCAATATTGGAAAAATCACTTATACCCGAGCCACTTAAAATCTGAACGCCCTCTTGTCTATAACGACCCACCTCACTAACCGGGATTTGCAGATAATCTGCAATCTCTGCCGCATTCGGCTCACGTTTAAACTTTTCCCTAAGTATCCGCTCTGCGTCATTAAATCTACGGACGCCTGAATATCTCTTTTCTGGAACCTTTGCTATATCACTGTATCTCGCTACAAATCCGTATAGTTTTAGAAGGTTGTTGTTAACATGCGTGGCCAACGATGCGCCCATGCTCGGATTATAAGTCCTAAATGCACCCAACGCTAATCGCTCAGCCTCAGTTCTTATAGCCGAAGTTGGCATTCTCTGTGAACTATACTTTTTCACCGCCGTAGTAATAATACCCTCAAAATTTTTAAATAGATTTTCAAGATCATCCTGGCTACCGGTGGTCTGCCATTTTTTCCACGCCTCGGTATCACCTTTTGTAAATAGCCCTGCAAATTTATCCAATCTTGGCCAAATAATCATCCCCAATATCCTTTATATATTCAAGTATTATGTCTTGCCGTTCTTTCATAAATGGTTTACTTTTAACTCCTCTATCAGTACTTGCATATTGAGATTTATACGCCTTATATGTAGCATACCTCTCAAGTTCTTTTGATAACGAATCTACCTTTTCAGGTTCTGCGCCTATAAAATCCACCATAAATTCTTTCTCGGTAATTACTGGACGATATTTGGTTAATTTTATAAATTCTTCAACCGATTCACCAGGAACCTTTTTATATTGCGAATATAATTTTCGTAATGCCGTTCCTATCGGATTCGCAGTTACCGTCGTATCATATAGCGCCGTAGAACCAAAGAACTTCTCATATAGTTTTTTCCCAATATTATCGTTCTTGAAATCATCGCTGAAAAAACCATTCCGACCAAATAGGTCAGAATAATCCTTTATCTGCAGTTCAGAGTCTTTTGATCCGCTATGTACAATTCGAACATTTGTCAATTCAATAAATGTACCAGCTACACTATTGCCCAGATCGATAGTATCGCCAATTGTACGTATTCGACCAAGAATATACCCAAGTTGTTCATCAAATACCACTGCCGATAAACCGCATATCAGATACGGGTCAAAATCCATATTAATACCAAGCGAATGGGATATATTTTCTTCCAAATGAAATGTGTATCTTCCATACCTTTCAGCCAACGATTTTTCTTTTGTTCCAATGGCATGCTCACGCATTATCGCTTCAGAGAATGGCATGTTGGTCACTGCCGGAACAATTCGTTCCTCTATTAACTCATCAGCAGTATATATCTCGTTCAGCGGTAAATTTCCATAAGCGCTAATATCCATATCTATATTAATATTTTTACCGATGGCATCCGGATAGAATCTCTTTACGGTAAATATTTCATTGTATTTTGCTCCCTGAATATGATCGTATCCAATAACCGCCATTCGTGTTGCTCTATCTTGGCCAGCAGTAGTCGGCTGAATTGCTTGAACCGATCCCGGAAATATTGCATTACACTTAATCGGAGTTGCAAAGAATACCTGCGGTTTAAAAATCACTTCGTTCAATTTTTTAGATTTATTGTAATATGGCGAACAAACCATTGTGGCCGTGTATAATACCTGATACATTAACTGATTAATTATCATAAATAAGGTTGTTTGAGAAGGCATGGTTTCAACCTGATTGGTAAGAACATTAATAAGCCCTTGCTCATTAAGAAATTCTACCATATTAACGTTCTCCGCACACAACATTCGTTTATTCAACTGGGTCAGCCCAACTATCCTCGCAAACAGTTCGTCGTAACTCGTTGCCTCTGTAACAAGCGAAAGAATGCCATCACCGATGTTATTTGATTGTTTTACTATTCTATCTTTAATTACAGTAAGCGCATTGGTAAACGGATCGCCTTCCGACGCGCTGAAATATTTGATCGCAGTTGGCCTTATGCCCATAAATGCTCTGTCTCGAAACGCCAACATATCCTCAATTGATAACGATGTAGCCCGAATATAAGACATATCCATTCGCTTTGCCCACTGAACACACATCAAAACCGTATTCTGCATTGTACGCTTTGAAACCGTTGGCTCCTTATCAACATAGCCATCAAAAAACAATTCCCAGGCGCCATCGACTTCATATTTATCAAAATTTTTATCATTTTTTAATAATACCGTACGATTATCTTCAAAACGAAATACCGTTACCCACGATCCGCGCCTGATCCGCGAACTTACATTCGTTGGCCATATTTCTATGATCAGTCTTCCGGGCTCTCCCTCAACCTGTGTTCTGGATATGGTAGATACCGGCACTCTAATACCTTCAATAAATACCTTAAATCTGAGTAAACCGGCCATCAGAACGCTTTATCCTTTCGCACGATCATCATCATAGTAAATGGCACATATGTACCATATTCCGACCTATCGTCTATCGTATAGTTTGTAAAATACCCCCGGATCCACCTGTTTGAATAATGTAACACTGCCATCCATTTATTTTTTGCCAGTATATAGGCTCTCAAATAATTTTCATATAAATCTTTAAAATATCGGATCCAGTTGCCCTCTCCATCGTAATTCATCAGAACGCCACCTATTGTGTATACGGGTATTTCTTTCCCAAACACACTAAGTAACCATTCTTCATCTAAACTATGGGTCGCCTGAACTTTTTCGGAATTAGCAATATTAATGGATGTAAGTATGAATTTGGTACTTGTGATTATGTAACTCGAGGTCTTCATGTCTAATACAGATATTCTGGCCGCAACAGGATCTCTCAGCGAACCGACCACATTTTTAATGATCTTATCACCATCTTTTAAACCAATATGATTTATTACATCTTTGGCAAATTCATCGGTTGCCATCATTTGCGCATCAACCAATGACTCTAATTCTGAAAATATCGCTCCAGGTGATTTCTTGCCACTAATTAACTCTTTACTAATATCTAATTCATTTTCTGCCATTATTTACCTAAAAACAGACCAAAATAAGTGTCCGCAGGGTAGACATCAGTTACTTTCATCAATTATCAACCCAATTGCCACCACAATTATACACGCATCAAACAGCCCCCAAAATATCGAGGCAAGCTTGAATGTAATCGGCGTAGCGGGGCTCATGAACCGATTAACAAACCATACTGTTGCCGTGGAGAATAACCACACCTGGCCAATACAAATACATGCCACTATTAAAATGCCTACTAATATAAGTACTGTCAAAAGTTGTTTGCCTGTTAGCATAGATTGCTCCAATTATTTAGGAAATACAGTTGTTTTATATAATTTGAACATAAAAGAAGCTATGCCTGCATAAATAAGACCGTTCTTTAACACAAAACCGAATATCTGATATGCTTTTAGCAGTCCGAGATCCTGCGTGATGAATAAAATAACCCCGAATAGAAATCCAAATATCAATGGCAATAGCGGAACATACCGGGTATTTATTGCAATTGCTGATTTAACAGCCTCAGTTAAAACAACAATTGCACCTATAGCGCCCAAATCAAATCCGTATTCCTTAAAAAGTGCTAAGAAATCCATGATAACTCCTTACTTTAGTTTGAATAAATAATAATAATCTACTCCAGCCATACCCTTTCCTAATGTAATCGCTCCCAAATGCGATTTAAACTTATATCCAACGTTTCCCTTTAAACCATACGGATACCCGAATCCTAAGCCAATAGCGATAGCATTAGAGGCCTTCTCTAATGGTTTTACACTTACATCCAGCGATTCCAATTCAATAAAATCTTTATAATTATCTGAAACCACAACTCTTGAGTTCCAGCTCAGGTCTGACAATTGAGTTATCACCACACTTATGCCCATTGGTTGCATGGACAATTTCATCTCAACTACCGGCGGCGGAGTTGACGCCATACCCGAAATCGTAATGGGGCCGTATTTATAATCCTTGAATATAATATGGGTTACTGTATTGCCGGCGTTATCCTGCGATGTAGAATCTACAGCTAAAATCTGTAGGTACATGGTTTGCCATTTAAGAACCAGCCTTGACAGCGAATTAATTTCCTCATCTTTAGCCTTGATAACTTTATAAAGGTCATCGCCGAGAACTTTCAATTGTTCACGTAAATCCTTATTAGAGGTTATTTCAATCGCCAATCTCTGATAGACACCATCTGACTCCTCTTTTAGACTATCTGCTTGTGCTATCAGATTGTGAAGCTGGCGCCCATGCTCAACATTCTTGTTATAAAAATGCCAGGCACAGGCGCCCAAAACTATCACAACAACGATTAATATCTGTGAGAATAGATTCTTCACTTCACTTCTGGGTTCTGCTCCGCTTCAGTTTTCACTAACGAATATTGTGACCAGTCAAACTCTGGCTGTGTTCCCTTTAAAACTGCATCGAAGTAATCATACATGCCGATTGTATACGGTTGGGCAACATATTCATCTTCGGCTCTCAACATCATACCTTTGGCAAGATATTGAGCATCCGATTCCTTTAATGAAATCGTAATCGTTTCCTGCTTCGCCTTATCCCAAACGTTATAGATGGCATTTCTGATTCTGGCAATGGTTTTTTGTTCGTCCATCTTAAGCATACGTGGAATTAACTGTCCCTGCTGATTTTGCATCTTATTGCCAGCCGTGTCCAGCCTTGTCTGCGGTGAATTTAAAAAATCCAGCACCGTTGAGACCATCGACCACATTGTGTGACGGTCTTCCTGCATCATTCTAACTCTTTGTTTTAACGCCTTTACGCTATCCAGCAATTTTTCATCCTCACGTAAAGCCAGTACCGTTCCAGCATCAATTAAACCCGACTGGCGGGTTTCATACCTAAATTGACCCACGAATAACTGAACATCAACTCGATCTTCAGGCCCTAACTTTTTTCCCATAATGTCTCCTTATAACTTGGTTTCTAATTTAATCGCTTGCGCCTCTATATCTTTTGCTATGTCGAATAGGTCTATAAAATGACGACCTGGCACAACCATATGTTCGCAAGACTCGATTATTCTTTTGGCTAAATATTTTGCTATATCAATTGGCAGATGCACTTCATAAGAAAATTCTTTTACCGTGACATCCATTGATTTTACGTTTGTCAGCGCCCCTGACTCCTCAATCTTATCCATAATGGCAAAGATCATACGCTGTTCCTTGATTGATAATTGGTGATGAACAGGCGTATTAGAATTTGGATACATCTTAATACTGCCATCTGCCGCATATTCCGGTTGTGGAGAACTGAGCATATCCATAATAAACTCACCTTGATCAAACACAAACGTTTTTTTCGGAAGTGAATGTAAGGCTTTGGCTATCTGCTCAATATCGGCTTTAACCAAATTGTCCAGCGTATCACCCCGCAAAGTAATGGCCTGATTTGGCATCCTTGAATATTGCCTTTTAATCAGGCTTACTTTAATTACTTTTTCTTCCATAAATGCCCCTTTCTTTTTGTTATACTTAATCTATCTAAACTATAAACCATTGTCAAGTAGTATCCTACTAACTATTAGATGTCGGAACAGCTGAATTATAATCATAAGAAAGCCTGAGCTCCTTTATATATACTGGCGAATCTGTTGTATACACGTATAATTCTAAAGTATCGCCCGGATCAAAATCAAGAGTTATATTCTCTGTTTTGGTTTCATAACTTGTATTTGTTGTCGTATTTTCCGTATCTGCTATCGCAACTCCATTCTTATACAATTTTGCATAGCCCGTTCCCGAAACCAAAACCTTCATTTGCCATGTGCATCTGAGCTGACCTCTAAATCCTTTTGAGAATGTAATGGTCTTTAGTTTTGTATATGAATCTGCATATGAATTTACCTCGGCATCATGAGAATTTCTTAGTGTTGAACTTGCTATACACTTGGCAATAAGATAATCATCAACTAAAAATGAGTCGTCGGTCATTAACAAATCAGCAGCTTTACGATAAAGATTAGTGTCCTCGCTTAAACCAAACTTAACACCAAAAGCCGGTGTTGTGTTATCAGCAAGACCTCCAACTCGAAGATAATTCTTAATTAGAACATCACCATCGTTAAAATAGCCCGCCCAAACTACTCCCGATCCTGTCGCCGAGGCATAAATACCATACGTATAACCAGAACCTTCGTTATTGCAAACAGATTTAATCCCAATAACATAGCTTGTTGATTCTGAATCAGTAATCTCAGATATACTATCGATACCTATTACAGATATATATTCATGATCATTAATCACCCTAGACGTTATTGACGTTACAAGACTATCTGGCCTATTATTTAATGACGATTCCCACACTAAAACTGAAGAATATAACTCATCATATCTATTAGTTATTCCAGATGGACCATCAAACTTAATATACGCGTCAAAGTTTATTCTTCTTAAATGAGACCCACTTGCTGGTATACCGAATTCAAATAATACGTCATCTGCATCTATGGAGCTAATTACACCCCCCAATACTTTAATTCCAGAATATTTATATGTATACACTGTGTAGATTTCATCATCAATAACCACAGTTGGATAATCATATCCTTGCCTGTAAAATTTTAATGCATTATCTACTCCACCAATCACAATTCGTTTATTTGTTGGAGATGAACCAGTTGCTCGTGTTTGTATTGTTCCGCCAACCCCAATAATATAGCCATCCTTAGTAAATTCCCAGCCAGATGCTCCACCTATCCGAGTTGCAAAATCTGTAGCTGAAAATATCTCAGTACCCGTAGCATCATTGACAATCAAGCCAAAATATGAATCGTAATTCTGAATAACTTTGCCTATAGATACCCGCAAATACCCCAACGCATCATAGACGTCAAAACGAACCTCATCCTCCATCTCATGAGCACGCAATACTATCCCATCTTTCGGAGAGCTACTCGGCGTTCCGGACGCTAAATTATACAAATAATGATCTGTAATAGTAAAGCCACCAATATCTCCAACTCTGATACTTAAATAAGATTCTTTAAACGCTGTCCAATAATCCTTCCACAAAGAACCTTCCCACGGCTTTGTTTCCGGTGACGACGTATGAGCTACTAAGCACTCAAATGTAGCTTTTATCGAATATTGTTCCACATAAACCTTATTCCCTGCACTATATGCGTGATTTGCGACCCAAACAGCCTCACTGGTATATGCTATTGGCTTATGCCCGAGAAAAAAACCAGTATTTCCACCAGGCGCCCAAGTATCATTATAAACTGCCGGAAAATAACCAGGGCTCCACTCATGCTCACTCTGACCAAAATCTCGGCCTACTACATTTATCATTATAGACGATCTATTCATAGTTAACTCTCAAATTTTAAACCATCAATGACTTTTATAGCACCGGTAATACCGCCATTCACAATCGATGCTCCGATCCATTGTGTAGCATTGCCAGACAAATCCATAACTCTGACCCATACGTAAATTGTGAATCCTGACATTTCTTCATCAGCATGATATTCTTGCTCTGCCGGAATAATATGAAGTGGGCTTGCCGTTCTATGCTTTGGAACAGTATCTGGCAATGGGCTTATACCCCCATAGTCCCAATAATATTCGAATATATCACCATTTACCTTTACATAATCTACAATCGATACCCTAACACCCGTGGATATTACCGATAATTGAATATTGTCCGTATCTAGTTCTGCTGGTGGAGTTTCATCTCCGGCAACTTGTTCCTGAGTCAATGACCATGTGACTAATCCCTGAGTATTTCTTACACCAACCCTGAATACATAGGTATAGCCCTTAATACAATCGTTGAATATTACCGGTACGATTTCCCAATACCTGAAACTGCCAGCCCCCTTCTGAACTCCTTCGGTTGCCTTGATTGTCGGGCTAGATAAGATACAGTTGAAATATTTACGGCGACGTTCAACCACAAATTCCTTGAAATTTGTCTCTATGGTTGTAGCACTACAAATTAGTATCGGAGCATAAACAGTACTGGCCATATTTTACTTTTTAACCTTATTAATAGCCACCTGTAAATCGGCAAATTTTTCTGTCATAGTCCTACAGTAGGTATCGAATGTTTTTTTAGAAACATATTCTTCGTCTTTTGTTTCCATGCTAAGATGAATACGATCATTCTTAATATGTTCTGACAACTCAGCTTTCAGCTCCTTGGTAATATGAATTTCCATATTGCTGATATGCGCCAATGAATCACTGAGATTACTTTTAATAGAGTAATATGTTCCGCCAACGAAAAATATCGCTACCACCAATTCTAAAACAAGCCTAACCACCATATTCATGGCTGGCCTTTTAATGTTGGAGAACTTCTCTAGTGAATTGACTAAGTTGTTTAAACTGCTTTCGAGACCGTCTTTTCCCGACCCTACTGTTGATCCACTCATTGATTACCCCTATCCGACCAATAGCTTCTTTAACATACCTATCTATCATTACATACTGATCCCTGTATTCCTTAAATTCGGACAATTGCTGAATTCGGATCATTGCATTTCTCAAAATCACCTCAAAGTAATCAACGTCAAATGGTTTAATCAACAATCCGTCAATTCCAATTTCAGCAAACTGATTATAATAACTTAAATCAGAATGAGCTGACGACACAATAATGGCTGTTAGCCTACTTGCTTCACGTATTCTTTTAGCCAACTCTAAGCCTGAAATAGACTCCTCTTTCAACGAGTTTAAAATAACAATACTTAATTCATCATTAATATCGTTCTTGTACTTCTCCAACGCTTCGCGTCCAGTTTCAGCCATTAGAATTTCTGTATCCGGAAAAAGACATTCAAGCGCATCTCCTATACTATCTCTCATATCTTTCTCATCATCAACCACCAATATTTTGATCACATGGCTCTCCCTTCGTAATTAATATAATAGCGTTCATATCTCATCTATAACCTTAAAGTCTTTAAGTGGTTCGATTAAATCCACAATATCCTTAAATGTATAGTTCCAAAACTCCAACCCATTGGCACTCTCTTCCAAAATATTAGAACTAAGTACTATTTCCGAACTTGAAACATTACTAACTGTATATCTAACACTGCCTGAAGAAGTGCCAGATATTTCTATTTCTTCACCTACATTGAATATTTTTGATAGATTATCCACACCATCACTTGTTACCGTTGGGATTCCATTGGTAATATTGATTCTACCCCTTGGTCTCAAATAACGTTTTGTATCTACCGCATAAATATTAAACCTATTCGAAAAGGATTTAACCGGAGCCGGAATCATTCTTGGATCAGGATCAAAAAATGGTTCAATTAATTCATGATAAGCACGAATTTGTTCTGCCGAAACTACCTGCGATTCAAACCTAAGATTACAAATCCTACAGCCGGCAAATTCAGCATCGAATGTATAATTTGATCCTATATAAAAAGTTGCACCTAATGAATCCGGACTTGTCCAGGCTGAGGACGAAAAAGTACCAACACTATTCCTGTTCAGAAACATTGAGACCAATTCATTAACTGGATCAAATACCACCGATATTCTATGCCAGACATTCATTTCAAAGTTCGATTCTGTCACAGCATATGAAACCGACAAATAATCATTAACATCCTGACCATAAATTATAAATATCAGATTATTGTTTGCGTTTTTCTTAAGATAAAAACTTTTTTGGGCTACACCCACATATGAAGCAATCAACATATGATTTTGACTATCCTCTGCATCCCAAGTATGCAGTACATCAAATGTGAATGTAAACCCTGTATTGTAACTTACCGGCGCGAATAATGCTCCTATCGGATATTTAAGAACCCTTTCAGTAAGCACAAAATCCTTACCAAGTTCTATAAGCGCTGAGCCTGTATTAACGTAATTCTTATTATCCTGAGTTATAAGTTCCATTAAATCTCCAAACTTATCCTATTCATATGCTGGATTAGCGGTTTTTAATCCAAAGACATAATCAAGATACATACCATCATTTTGATTGTCCGGATCGGGTATGATTTTAATCACAAACCGATTATCATAGTAATTTGAATGACAAACTATCTCAAATTTATTAAACTCATCAATTCCCGTTATATCCTCATCACAGAGTAATCCATACTCATTGGCTGAATAAATCTGCGGAACACCTGAACCCCTATGGGTAATTACTTCGTATGCATCACCCTCGCTAAAAGCCGAACCGGCCGGAACAAGAGTCAAATCTCCTGTAGCGGGACTTGAAACTATAAACGCATTTCCAGTTGCAAGATTCTTAACCAAATCACCAGCCACTACACCTTCAAAAGCCTGACGTGCATCTTTCAAATGATCACTAGACTGAGCGCCATATGCGATTCCAGAAATCACTTCCTGGCCATAAATAAGAACCCTACAAGTCGATCCGGTAGGTGTCTTATCATAAAGTGAGAATAAATAATCTGAGGTTGCAACCTTATAGACCTTAACAGAATCAAAATATACCGTACTTGGATACCAGGTGCTACCGGCATTCGGACCCATAACTATTCTAATTGCAGTATCGCCGGCACTAACTACTCCGGATATACTCAATCTCTGCCAGGTAGTTGTTGGTGTAAACGAGACTTCCGACAACAAATCATTGAAGTCCGCTCCGCTATATAGTGAGAACCGTACTGTTTTACCATAATAAGAACCACTGTGAACATAACATTCAGCTCGTACAAAATCACCTGCCACTAAATCTGAAATTGACTGCCATGCATAAGAAGCATCAATATTCTCTAATTCGAGACAATTACCTCGATAACCACCTGAAACTGAATCTAAGATACAGCCTGATGCTGTCCATCCAGTTGTATCTGACTCAAATTCTGGATTAGTAACAAGATTATTAATGATAGCATTCTCAAAATCTGCCTCATAGTACAAACCTTGAGGCGGAATTACTTCTGACATACCTCCTAAAAAAAATTTAGCATCATAAGTATCAGCCAACTCGTACTGTACTGTAGCGCCATGATTTGTTACATATAAATTGTTACCGGAAGAATCATACCAGATATTATCAAAAATATTCTCCGGATTTAGGTCAAGGACAGCGCCGATTTGGGTGATGGAAACTCCATGAATATAGAAAACATCGTCTGCGCCAGCATCTTGAAAAGATAAAACACCACCATCAGATGCGTAAAATCTTATCTTCGTTTCAGCATTTGATACAAAATTAACACTAACATCTGTCCATGCGTCTGTTGTAGTATAGTTAGTAGCAACTCCATTGCTAACATACACACCATCAACGTTACTTTGTCCACTCGGAATATAATATGAAAAATCTAAACGATATGCTTTATTAATAGGAAATCCTGACTTATTATTATGATGGGCAGAAGATGCTCCGTCAACCGTAAATTGATACACGTCGCTTTTTCCGTTATATGATGCCACATTAGCTTCTGCGCCACCACCAATAGTCCAATCATCAGTAAAATCACCACTTGATGCATATATCGCTGTCTGGCTCGCACCCTTGTATTTGTAGGGTAGATTGCCAGCCGCAAACTCTTGAACTTCAGGTTGTGTTGAGACTAAATTGAATAGGCGACTCCTAAACACCTCTCCACTAAAAAAATCTGTTCCGGCTACTGAACTGCCAATCCTAAAATTTCCATTATTACTCAAAGTAAGACTGGCGGATGAAATTGCCTTTGTACCAGCTGACTCACCATTAATATAAGCTGTAGCATTTCCGTCCCGATCAAATGTAACCGCTACATCATATACCGTATCTGCTATAAAAACATCTTCCGCTATTAAGCCGGATACATCAGTTGTGCCATCATCAAATCTGATATACAGGCTGGCGCCATCAATTAAGACACCATATCCAACGCCACTAGCCTCTTTATTACAGATATATTGAGTTCCAACTATACTCGACGGCTTGAAGGTGAACAAAATTGAAAAATCACCTGTTCCAACATTCAAATCATCATCATTTTGAATTTCTATATAGCTACTGCCATTAAAATAGTATGACTTCATAGCATGGACATTGCCTTTGAAATCCACCATAATATTCGACTGGGTAGCGTACTCCAATACAGTACTCGGAACTTCAAAACATTCCAGACATCCACCGTAGAGCCCATCTGTCCTGATTGGAAACAAAGTATCTTCTGAATGATATAAACCACGTGTTGATCCGTAGCCTAAATCATAAGGTATAAACGCAGTTGTATGTTCATTTATGACCGCCTCCGGAAACGGCGCTCGTATATCTCCGGCATCCGCATATACATCGCTAATAATGCCCATAATATCTACGGCATACAAAGTTACTGTGTAGATCTCCCCGTATTGGATTTCCCAATTCTTCTGATGTACGTCCGTAACCAATCTTGTTGACGTTGTTGCGATATCCTCAAACCAAGTCTTGCCCGAATTCGTTTCTACAACATTGACCTTAAAATGATGAACATTACCATTATTCGGATCGGCATAAGGATACATGAACTGCAACTTAATAAGACCCATCTCATATGATAAAGAAACACTCGTAAATCCGTTTGTAGGTATTAATGCATCATTTTGAGTAAGAGCCGAACCAGTAGATTCCATTCCTATTGAGTTTCTCGCAAATACCTGATGTCTTAAATAACAAATATTTCCTGCCCGATCATAGATTGCTGGTATCTCCCAGACAACATCTACCGCTCCAATACCAGCAGATCTCATAATCTGAAAGCTCTCAAAGGTTGCACTGTTATCTCTTGATACATAAAATCTAAACTCTTGAGTATCAGGATTCGTCGTAAAGTTATATGAAAAAGTAAACTTAAATTTTCTATCACTATAAACTATCGTTGGAACAGAGGGTGCCGTCACAGCTGCAACAGTACCCACCAGACTGGCAGTAGTTGCATGTTTATTTAGCGAATAATCTACCGCTATAAAATAAACTTTTTTATTCTCCGACGCCGGAATAGTTTTTAAAAAAATACCGTCAGATGGTACTGAATCAGATATATAATCAGGAACCGTATCATTAGGTATATCATCTGTAAAATCCGAAGGTCTTACAAACCAATGAAGTTGTTTAAAATCTTTTGGTATTGCTGATGGATTAATTGATATAGAGGCTATAATATTGCCGTTTTCCGAAGTTACAGAAACCTCATCCGGAACAAAAGTAATCGATGAATCTCCTATATGCTGTTGCTCTGACTTCCATTGTGAATACCTACCATCGAGCGTAACAACCCTGTATCGAATATAATAATAATAACCTTTAGCCAACCCCTCAAATGTATGGGTTCCAGAAACATACATATATCCGGAACGCGCACCTTTTAATAAAACTGTATCGCCATGCTTTCTTGAAATATCTATTCCACCATTGGCATCCCTTGGAGTCCTGGATGAATATAACTCTACCTCAAAGTGAGAAAATTTCTCTTCATAGGTTTTAAAGTACCCTACCTGTAATGGTAACAGTGGTATCTGACCTTCAGCCATTATAAACTCCTTTAAATATACTCATAAACATCCTTTGGATCTATCACAATAGTATACCCTGGTTTTGCCGGACGTGAAATCATATGGTCAACCCAAGAATCCGACACCTCGGGACAAACAATCATAAATTTTGGACCGTCATCAACAAATGGAGTATTTGCAAAATACCACGTACAAATATCTTCTGCAGGGTGATCAAAATTAAATATTGTCACCTGATCTATATCGATATCGCCTGGAGTACCATCATTCTTACCACCGATAAAGAAGTGTGAACCCCAAGTCGTGGGATCGACCCATGAACCACCCGAAGCCTCAGATTCAACCGGATAGCCATTTAAGTACATGGCCAGTACATCATCAGAAGCATCAAATGTTGTGGTAAGTCTGTGCCATACATTCTTTACAAAATTAGATTCTGTAACTGCAAGGTATTTTTGCTTGTAACCACCAACAGTATCGCCATAAATATAAAATGATAAATTATTGGAGGCATCTTTGACTATTCTTAATCTATTTTGCTGAGTAGTCTCTCCAGTAGTATCAAATATATCGTGTCCTATAGAATCATTTGCATCCCACGAATGTCTTACAAACATATCAATAGTAAACTTTGATGTACTGATTCCACGTTTTGGAATACCGTTTTCTTCAACATAAACCGCGTCATACTTTGGAACAATGTCTGTTACAGAAATCCCAGACAATTCATTGGCCACAAATATTGAGTCAACATAAACTGTCGCCCCAGAAGACTCTGAGTAAACCGCTATATAGGCTAAATCGCCACCATCCGACTCTGTGTATAATAACTTAACCTGTGACCAGGTAGATGCGGTAACACTATATGATGTACTAACATTATCACCGGAATTATCACCCTTACGTATTTTAACCTTAATTGAACTTGTTGACGAATATACCATCATGGTCACATAATAAGTCTGATTTTCTACTGTAGTAAAGTTGTCAGACTGAAATCCTTCGTTTGCCGCGTTAGTTACAAACTTTCTGCTTGCATAACCGTCATAAACCTGCGTATCGCTCAAAGCATTGATAGTTGGAGTTCCATAGTTATTATTCCAAAAGTCATCATACTCCATATCTCCATAAGCCACAAGCGACTTAGATACAAATGTATAATCAAAGTACGCAGGATTGCTGTTAGCATTATCTGGAATCACATCAATATTAATTGAACCAACACCAGAGCCAGTATGAAATGTTAAATAACTATGCGCCCATTCACCTGTACCTTCTACGGTAATAAACGACTCGTACATTGCCGGAACTACTTCCATTATTGAAACGTTATCGGCTAATGCCATATACGTACCGTATCGCAATATATAAATCGTCGTGGTTGTACTCTGGGCTACAAAATAAAATTCGTCTTCTTCCCATACTTCGACTTTAGATGGCGCCGAGGCTCCAGTTGCAATCTGGTCGCCACCAATCCCAGAACCATTATAAACATGCGCTTTAAAATAACTATCCAGATTATAGGTAAATCTATCAAACTTAACCTTGTACAAATTACCTGTTATAGTAGTAAAGTCCTGCCATACACCGCCAGGTGAGTCCATATAAGTAGAAAGTCCCGGAAACGGTATTCCTGAATATTGCTTAACATTGCCAACTACCGTCCAATCCGTAGGATGATACCTATCTTCCCAATTATCAAATCCACCATCTGTAGATAACTCTATGCCATAAGCAGATTTAGCCATAACCGTTAGTTTATCACCAGATTCTGCCTTGTATCTGAAATCAACTACATAATCCTGATCGGGTGATACTGTCATTTGATTACTGGCATGTGCTCCCGGCAATAAGGCAAGTGATGTAGAACCATTATAGAACTCATCCTGAGATTTATATAAATAAGCAGATTGATCTGTTAATACCGTTGCTCCATGATTGGTTGCATGATGATTGTTACCGGAGAAATCATACCAATAATCATTGGTAACACCACGATAGTCATATTCAGCGACACAGCCGATTTGGGTGATGGAAACATTTTTGATACCAATATAATCGGTAGAATTGCCACTAATTGATACTGTGTTTCCGTCGGCTAACACTATCATTACATCTCTATCATCTGCATCATAATCATAAGTATCATTTGTCAGTACAACTTCCGAAGTAACCCAAGTATCTGCTGTTGGCGTAGTTATCTGAACATCTGCCAATACCGTAGTTGGACTTGATCGGTCAACGCTAATGCCAAAACCAACTCCGTCAACAAGAGAATTGCCACTTGGTACATATATATCAGCCGTAATTTTATATGCTTTTCCAGTATCCAATATACCAGAAGCATTGCTATCACAAATATAATGTGTACTTGTTGCCGTCCCATCAATAGTTATAACCGTTGAATTTTCCCCTCCAACAGAGGCATTTGACCTGGCCGAACGAACTTGTGAGTCAAATATACCATAATCAGCAGTCATTGCCTCATTCGATACCGCCGTCTGACTTGCCCCGATATACTTGTAGGGTACTATGCCAGATTGCTGAATTTGCAGGATTTCGGCTTGGGAGAGAGCAAGATTAAAAAATAATGAACGCAACACAGTAAGATTACTGTATTGCCCTGCGCCATTCGTGCCAAAAAACAGGTCGCCAGCATTTGATAACGAACCGCTATTCATTGCGATTTCTTCGGTGGTTGTTACAGCAACACCATTAGAATAGAATTTACCCTTTATACCATCCCTATCAGAAACAAAAGCAATGCTATTAATTTTGTTAGCAGTGATAATTCCACTTGACGATGTATATGAGCCGTATCCAACCCCGCCAACAGTTACACCGAAATTTATACTTCCATTATTTATTGGCACAAATCGCCATCTGTTGTCATTGTCTTGGTATTTATATGCTAGGCGATTATCAAACGCAAGTGAGTGGGCAATGAAATCAGTCACAAACGTAAAATCAGATGTCCCAAGTTCATATACAGTAGAATGTGCAACTGTAATTTTATCATTTACTCCATCAAAATAATACCCGTATCCACTGCTAAATCCAGTTTCCCAGTAGCTTGTATCGCCCAGTTCCATATCACCATCCTGGATATGGTTGGTGGCATATTCCATGATATTGTCCGGGACTGTATTTGCTCTCAGCGCCTTGCCAAATTTGCCTTCATTTGTCAGTGTAACCATTGGAGAGGTAGTATTTAAAGGATAATGACCCCTACTGGAACATAAACCAACATCATAAGGAAACATCATGTAACCCGATTCCGGTAAGGGCAAACTTGGTTGATACCATTGACAGGATACTGCCACAGATACCGCATGCTTCGTAACCTCGGATATTGCATACCGATTGCCAAACCGATCCACACCTACCAGCATATAATATGCAATCTTGCCATCATACGCATGATCACCCAATATCGTTTTGTTCCTTAAAATCGTTCCTGTAAGATTATCCCAATCGTTGTCATCATAAACCATCTTTTCGTTAACCGCAGAACGATTAGACATATATTGAGCAATCTTTTCATAGTCTACGCCTAACTCTGTCCATGAATTTGGATGCTCAAATGATCTGTAAATCTCATACCCAGCATTATCTCTGTTAATCTTATCTTCCCATTCTAAATGGATAGACCCTACATTCTGAGATACTGCCAATGAAATATCTAATAATCCCTCCGGACCAATATCAATACCAGTGGTATCCGTACAATAAACCAAAGATGTCCAAGCATCCTCACTTTCTGTAATCATACCACCATAGGTGACCGCCACTAACCTATACTTAAATCGCTCCGTCTTAGCCGAACCTGTTCCAGATTCAGTTAATAATTCAGTATCCCTGTAATAAGCTGGCACATTCGCAAAAGAATTATTTATTGCCAACAATTCCACTACTCTGGTTTTGGCATCATCCGATTCTCTATACCGTTCCAATATTAAACGCTCTATCTGCGAAGCACCTGTAATAATTTGTAAAAAATCAAAGGTCAGGATTATATCTGCATTCTTACCACTCGTTATACTTGAGATAGCATCTAATAATTCAGTTGCATTTGACGCTGGAGACCCTGACGCAGGTTCATATCGATCCAAAAAGGCATTTTGCTCAATAAATCCCGAGCCACCTGTACGCTCATCCAATATCGCCCAAGTAGACTGGGAATAATTTAGCGCCGTATCGTAGGTAATAATCTGAAATTTCCAGTAATGATCGAGCTGTTCAACCCCTTCTTTGTCTTTATGTTTGGCAATTGCCGTACGTAATTCGGTACGATTGTAAAGCGTGTATGATTCCGAATAAATATTATCTTCAATTTTAATGACTTCATCAATCTCATTCTTGATAATGATTTTGTAATGATCAATATCATCTCCAGGACGAGACCATGTAAAAGTCATTCTACCAAGACCACCTGTCATAATCAGCGCTTCCGCCGATAGTGGGGCTGTCGTATCTGCTACCGTTATGAACCAACCGGACTCACCGTTTACTAATGTCTGCCAACCAATAGTCTCTGTTTCATTATTAAAACTATCATAGGATGTCATTCCATACATCCAGTTGCCGACAACCGCATTACGATCCTCAACCGTAGTAACCGATTTTGACGGAATTGATGCTACTATGACTGTATCGCCCAACTGCCTGAGAGTTGATGCATGCGACCAATCTGTAGGCGTAGTCCCAGCGGCCACAAACCTACTGCCTGAAACATTAACACCACCAACATTGGTAAAATCATCGCCCGCTATATATTCATCAACTAAATATTCCTGACCTATGACCAAAAGTCCTGACATCTGGGCTTCATATACCCGGCGTTTAAATAATACCGCGCCAGCGTAGTCTATCGAACCCCTGTATTCTTTACCAGATTGAGTTGCCTGCTGTACATTAACCGAAAGCGTGATCTGTAAATCAGAATCTACCGATAAAATTTCCTTATCTATATCACCCTCATCCAATTTTAATCGAATGAGTTCTCCATTTACAAAATAATTAGAAAATTCAGTCCCAGTACCCGTAACGACCGGGCTATCATTTACTACACCAATCGTTCCCGGCAATATCTGATCAAACGGTCGTGTGAATGTTACCAACACTACCCCGGACAAATCATAAATTATTTTCTGACCAGAAAAATTAAAAGTTATAGTCTCAACAATATAAATTGTATTGCCATCTATATGATCTACCTGATATTTATTAAATAAATTTCCGCCAAAATCATAGTCTATGTCAGGATCATTAAAATCAATTTCCGCCTCATTTCCATCTAATTCCAGCGTTCCTGTAATCTCTATAAAATCCCCTGCTGAAAGATAATCATCCGGAGTTTCCACGCCATCTGGTGTATAGGTTACAAATGATTCACCCGAAGTCCCGCTTACTGTTCCTGGCATTTCCGGACGCCAATGAACATCTATATCCGATGGATGATAAGGTGGCGTTGAATCACCGGCTGTCCGTGCTGTCTTAGAGGTCGCAGAAGTCTCAAAACCCATAACTGATTTATTGCCCCACTTGTCCTCAAACTGAACCTTATAATAAATTGTAACTTCTTCGTCCACCGGCGGATATTCATCTTGCGTATAACAATTGCCAGTTTCCGGTAATTCTACAATTTTAAATGCATCCGCTTCATAAGATACGTTATCACCAATAGAACGCCATAAATAAGCTTTGACCGATAAATAATCTGTTGGCTGGGCTATAACAATTGAAATCGAACCTATCTTCCCAGCACAAGTCAATCCAGCCCCAACTGTGTTTACTGAGGTATCAACCGCCAATATTACTTCATGACCTTCGCTATCATCCATTAGAGTCCAGGCAAGTGACGTATTACCAGAATAGTCAAATCCACAAATCTGATACTGATAACCTATATCTGCCGGAGTATATGGCTCAAGATTCGGATCCACATATTTCTTTTCAAACCCATCAATACCCGCTACATAACTATCAATAACCTGTTGAGCAATTGTCTCCCATGAATCCCAAGTATAACTGGCTGACAAATATTTATCGCCAGAATTATAAGCCCCCCGACGACGTTGAATCTGTATGCCCTTAAGATCATCATCTGATGGTAAATTGAATAATAGAGTGATATTCCCATCATTATCTGATTTTGTCTGTACATCATCTGCAACCAAAGTTGAAGGTGCAATTCCCCTTCTTGGCTGATAACCATCTACATTTACATAAGACCAGGTAATTGAAGGAACGCCTCTATTTCCATAAATGTCTATAGGCGTTATTAAATATAATCCCCGAGGACTAATATATCTATTGGCATTCTCCGGATCAGTTTCATTTTCACCATTTTTAACAACATCACGCTTCCAGATAAGATTGTAGTCTGTCAATGTTGTTTCTTCAGACTTGACTAAAAGGTTATAAGCAAAGTCATCAGCATCCGGCTCGGAAGTATTGGCTACATATCTTTGAACTTCATAATGATCTATATCTGCAACATCAGGGTCAGCCCCTTCAAAATTCAACGTCATTGACCCCACATAAGCGGTCATTTGTATTTTTGGCACTATAACAAATGAACCACCTGCCGGAGCATCACTTACTGCCACCTTTGACAATTCACCAGTTGCCACAATAAGTTTTATGCCATAATCCTCAACATCGACAACATCCGCTAAACCCACTATCTCATTATTAGTGATAGCAAACCACCAATAATAAGTTGGATTAAACATGCTGTCTGTAACAACCATCAATTTTGGAATTGTGCCTACAAATACATCTTCTACCCATCCCGGATAATTGCCGTCAAAACTAGGTTGGACAGTAAATCTATCTCCTGTTCTGCTAAATGCCCATTTGGTTTTTAAAGAAATCTTATTATGTGACGTATACGGCACTGGGTCATTCTTGGAATCAAGTACTACAAACTGAGGAGCGACGGTATCTACAACCTGATCTTCTGTAGCGGCTGTATTATATGTTGGATCTCCATCAGTATATTCCTCTATATTCCCAGCCTGATCCGCCGCCAACATCCAGAATCTGTAATTATAACCCGACTCCCAACCATACCAATAAAAACGATACTCATTTAATGGATCATATGGACGTATCTCCGGGCTTGCACCACCCCTCCATGAAACAATATTACTGAGATTGGAAATTCTACCAATTTCTACCTTATTCTTGAAATTGTTCTCAATATTTGTTGGTGCACCATCTTCCTTTTTAGCAGCTCTCAATGCATAAATAATGTATTCGTATACACCAGAACCGCCAACATCCGTGGCTCCTTTTGCAACTATAATTACTGCCTGTTCATGAAGTTTACGACCCATTTATTTATTCTCCATTAAATCGAACAACTTTTTAACTCTCATATTCCTCTATCAAATCCACCACAGCCTGCCGTGAATCAAACCCCTTCTGCTTCCAGACCGGATTAGGATTATCAATTTCCTCGGTATTATAGCCGAGTTCAGGATTGTTTTCGTCAATCAGAGTTGTTGCCTGTGTTGCCTTGTCGTCTTGCAGATCGTAGATAGCCTGTAAATCTGCCAACGCCTGCTCTTTGAACTCAGGCATGTTCAGCAGATTTACAAAGTCTTGTTTCACTGCAACGAATTTTGGATAACCTTTCATAATATGCCTCCTATTTATATAAATACTTTTGTTCTACACTACAACTCATAATATATCTCTATTATTTACATACACTTGCGAACCGCCCGCCGAGCCTCGAGCCCGCACTCCAGCGAGCGTAACTCGCACTCCGACCACGGGAACCGCACACCGCATCGTCCCAAGAGCCACCACCAAGCAGCTTAACATCCCCATAAGTTCCTTGTGTATTCAATTTACCCTTTCCACCGGATCCAT
>Ga0265293_10001502_pt1 | contig 50706 bp, 70 predicted proteins | sample Munlanlewell138R_FD_192505 | JGI IMG/M metagenome (GOLD analysis project Ga0265293, IMG submission 192505) | Leachate microbial communities from a municipal landfill in Southern Ontario, Canada - Leachate well 138R | ecosystem: Engineered > Solid waste > Landfill > Unclassified | place: Canada... | reverse complement strand
AAAAGCATTCGCAATGCTAAACTAGCACAATTAATCTCATTTTTAAAATATAAGACTAATAAATTAGTATTAGTTAATCCAAGAAATACAAGTAAAACTTGTCATTATTGTGGAAAAATATATGATAAAGATGAGAATGCAGCTAGAAACATTTATTGCCTGGGACAGGCTATTGAGGATAATCCTCAATATGTTGGAACCATGGGGATCCAAGAAGCCCTTACCTTTAGGTAAGGGTAGTTCACTAATATAATGAAATATTTATCCATTGTAGGTAGGAGATCTAGGTGAAATTCCTAGTGCAGAAATTTCTGTATAGATTAATAGTAAAGCCATAAAAATGATTTTCTTTATATTATTAATGATTTACCCTTAATTAATATATTAAAAAAAATTATTATAGTAAACATGAAAAAGAATTATAAAGTATAAGGGCTGATAGTGCAATGGATTAGCATATTTGTTTCCAACTCAAAAGATCGGGGTTCAAATCCTCGTCAGCCCGCTAACTTTCTGATATTTAACAGAATATTAGATAGTTTATCTATGGAAACAATTAATAATACCATATTAAACTATGGATAAAAAATTATTAAATTCTTTCATTGAACAAGGATTATCGACAACTAAAATTGCAAAAGAATTCACATGTTCACAAACAAATATAATGTATTGGGTGAAAAAATATAAATTAATTACAAATCCAAAACCTAAAGATTTTCATTGTAGTTGTGGTGAAACACGTCAAGAAAAATTTTATAGAAATAAGAAAACTATATGTAGACATTGCCATAATAAATATACGATAAAAAAATATAAAGAAACAAGAGATAAAATTTTAGAATTTCTTGGAGATAAATGTTCACAATGTGGATTTGATAAATTCAAAAGTGCACTTGATGTTCATCATTTAGATCCTACAATTAAAGATAAAAATTTTTCACATTCTAGAGGTTGGAAATGGAATCGTTTAGAAAAAGAACTTAAAGGATGTGTATTATTATGCAAATGTTGTCATGCAGCAATTCATTCAGGAGAATTAATTTAACCTTTTCAACAATAAGTCCCTTTAGGGAGGGATTAATTGTTGTTAAATTTTTTTCTTTATTTCTAGGAATTTCTTGATATATTCTAAATAGGAGATCACATGACGCTATTTTTTAGCACAAAGCCTCTTTGAGGCTTGATTCAAATATATGATGTGATCTTTTTAGAAAAATGAATCAAAATTTTAATTATTAAACATTTATTGCCTGGAACAGGATATTGAGGATAATCCTCAATATGTTGGAACCATGGGGATCCAAGAAACCCTTACCTTTAGGTAAGGATAGTTCACCAGAGTGTAGCTAAATTTGGTATAGCGCTTGGTTTGGGACCAAGAGACTGCAGGTTCAAATCCTGCCATTCTGACTATATATAATAAATGGGGTGATACATGCCCGAATTACAATATATAACATTTAATGGATCTTTAATTATTTTATCAAAAGAATTTTTTGGTAAAGAAGAACTTCCACAATTATTAAAAGAGATTAATATTGCAAGATGTATTATAAATTTAAAAAAAGAAGCTTCTTATGAAATAAAAAATACTATTAATAATTTAATTATTGATCGTAAAATAACATCTGCAATAATATATATTAGAAGAACTCTAAAATGGGAGTTAATTGATTGTAAGGTTCTTGTAGAATATTTAACCTAACGTGCAAGAAGTCCCTTACCTTTAGGTGAGGGTAGTTCACTAATAGAAAATTCAATTATAATATTAGTTCCTACAGATTGGATACTGAGTTTTCTTTGCGAAAGAAAATATTGGAGGTTCGAATCCTTCTGGGAACGCTAAATCAATTTATCTTTCAACAAATAAAAGTCTTCTAAAGTTTTGAATGGTATCACTATCGAATGTATTAAATATTTTTAAACCGTTTTGAAATTCATCAACTGCTAATTTAATTTTATTCTGTTCTGGTATATTTCCTTCAGATAATTCATTTACAACAAATTCAAAATTTTTATATTGAAAAGATGTTAAAATTCTTTTATCTATTAGTTCAAATGATTTCTTAGCTTTTTTCCCTAAATCTACAGCTTCTTGATAAGACATAGTAGATTCACCAGGTTGTAAAACTTGTGATTGTTTATAGAAAGTATTTGCAAATTTTTCTAATCTAGTTATCATAAAATTACGCCTTATTAAATTGGTACATTATTATCCAAGAATATTAATAACTTAATCTTTTTTTTACAAAATTAATCTACTAATAAATATATATTAATAATATTGCGGGTTAGAGCAGTCCGGTAGCTCACAAGGTTCATAACCTTGATGTCGAAGGTTCAAATCCTTCACCCGCATCCAAATAATAAATATTAATTTCAGTGCCAGACGGTGTGGTTTACCTGACCTCTCTGATAAGGAGGTTGTTCTGAGTTCGAATCTCAGTGGCACTACTATCCCAAGCACGTAGTTATTTATAACTAAGGGAAAATTAGAAAGAATTAATGTGCCTGAGTAACGAATTAATTATTAGGTAATGATAGTTAACTTCGTTACTTGTTTGTTTGAATTTTGAAATTTCAATAGAATAATTATAGTAATGGTGTATCGATTATGCACTCTTGATTGTGATTGAAGAGGTATTGGTTCGAACCCAGTTCACCACCAGAAGAGAATATATATGAATTATAAAATTTGGCGCAAAGATAAAAATGAATGGTCATTGGCATTTGATGAAATTTTCAAATCAAAACAAGAAGTAGATGATAGAATAAAAGAGTTAAATGCTGCATATTATAATCTTGTTAGATATAATGAATTAAATTTTTATGCCTATCCTGAAGATATTAAACTTACAAAAAATGGTTCAGTTATAGATAATAAAATTACTCCTTATAAACAAAAAAGATATAAATAATATTAAAACAAATTTAAGAGATTAGGTGAATTACCCTCACCTAAAAGTAAGGATTTCTTGGATTAAAGAATAATTTTATATTAATATATAAAATAAACGCACTTGGAATATTGATCATATAATTCCACAAAGTTTACTACCTTTTACATCAATGGAAGAAAAAAATTTCAAAAATGTTGGGCTTTAGAAAACATGCGTCCTTTATAAGTTTTTACTAATTTGCAAAAAGGAAATAAAATTAAACCTAAACAATGTTAAAATCCAAACTTTTTTCTTAGAGCAACTTCTTTTTCTACCAAAGCGTAGTCAAGTCCTGCGGTATCAATTTTTTCTTTGGTTAAATGATAGTGCGACAGTAGACCAGAATATTCTTCCGGGTCTTTTAATACTGTTGTAATATAATTACCATTTTTATCTGTGGGGAATTTAGTAGGCACTTTGGGAAATAATTCACTAAAACCCCAGATAAGCTGATACAAAGAGTTTAACTGCGCTTCTGTAGGTAAATATACCTTTAACTGTGTACCATGCACATGTGCTATAGTAGTTTCATGTGATGGTACTTTATATTTTTTTTGATTAGCTTCGGAATATATTTCTTTTTTCCACGCTTGCGGCATATAAGATATTTCGACGCCTGGTCCCAATGTATTAAATTTTGATCCTTGAGACCAGCCAAAATAATTAATTGGCATAGTCTGATAGATTGTAGCGAATTCTTCTTCATAACTGGTATCATCAATTAAAAAATTTGCCGAAAGTTTACGAGCATTGAGTCCACCAAACATATCTTTAGCGCGATAAGTTACAGACCAATGCACAGTAAATTGTTTAACTTTATTTGATAGTTCTTCGAAAGAAATATCTTTTTTGGTAAAATTTCCATTTGGAATAAAATTCAATCCATTAGATTCATCCCATTTAACTACACGACAACCGATATCAAACGACTTATCAAACGTAGCCCAAATTTTTGTATTCATATTTAGTATTCGGTATTATTCGCTTGATATATGTATTGCCATGTGGTATTAATGTATTTGCCAAAACATTCTACAACTAAATATTAAATTGGAAGTTAAAAATATGAGCGAATTTGATTTTATAGTGCCAAAAACAATGTATGCAGTTTTATTTTATGATAAAATTAATCCAAAATATAAAGGAATTTTGCATGCTAATGGAACTGAATATTTAGGGAGTTGTATAATTCCTTTTTTATCGTTAAAGGAAGCAGAAAAAGCTGCTGAAAAAATTTCATATAGACAAACTACAAAAATAATTCGGTGGAATTTATACCAACAAAGTGAAGAATTAGATGAATTTGAAAAATGAATTATGATCAATTATATGACTCAATATCAAAAGATACAAGTATAATATTTGTACATGAAAAATGAAATTATTATAATCCAGTAATTGATTTAAGAAATGTCAAAATAAAATTAATAACCCATATTAATCCACTTAGTGAAAAAAATTTTTCTTATATTTTTTTTTACCAGAAAAAGATTAATGTCAGCTTTTTATCCAAAACGTTAACCTTTTCAACAAGAATTCCCTTTAGGGAGGGATAAATTGTTGTTAAACCTTTTTTTTTCTTTATTTTAGGAATATCTTGATATATTCTAAACAGGAGATCGCATGGTGCTATTTTTTAGCACATTGCCTGGGACAGGCTATTGAGGATAATCCTCAATATGTTGGAACCATGGGAATCCAAGAAACCCTTACCTAAAGGTAAGGGTAATTCACTTGGTAGTTCACATAACATCAATAATAGATATGTTAAAGGCACCTAAACAGGTGCCTTTCTTTTTAGAATATGTTTTGTATCTGGGTTTGAATTATTTTAGGAATAGTAGACCCATCGATTCTTTCAATTGACATTGGTTGAATACCAATTTTATAATCCTCTATAGGTTCGCCTATTGATTCAAAGATCTCTACTATTTCATCATACAATAGATTAAATACAGTAGTTATAGGATTATTAAAGTTTAGTTTATAATCAGGGTATTTTTCTATTAGCATTTTATTCCTAATATTGACTTGATTTGAATATTGTAATTAGATTTTTAGCAAAGAATAACAAACCAGGTTTTTTATCTAAAATTTCAATCATTTGATCTGATAATCCAATTAATATTGATAATTTATCTTTATAAAATGTTGATAGTTTATATTCACATTCATTCATTTCCTTATAATTAGAAACAAATTCCTTCAAGATATTAAAGAATTTTTCATATTCTTCTTCAAAAATAGGAAAGTAATCAAACTGTACAGATCTAACAATTTTATCACGAATTTGCAAATATTTATCGTGTAAATAGTATGAATGTATTAATTGATTATCTTCCAAAAGAAAGAATTCTTTGTACCAATTAGATATTTCTAAATTATAATAAGGTAATTGAAAATCATATTCCAATTCTGAATAATTTGGAAATATACTATTCATCATAATCATAAACAATTACTTTAAGGCCACGCTTTTGCAACTCAGCTTCAACCAAAGGAGCTACCTCTTCCCAAGTTGCTCCAGCTCTCTTACATCCTATTCGTGGCATGTGTATGGTGCCATTAGTTTCAGATGCTTCAATACCTACTTTAGATAGACAAGATTGTAGTGCATCAAACTTAATTGGTTTAGGATTATCATTACTAATAATACTATGTTGTGCAATCATATTAACAATAACAAGATCACTTGTAACTTGGATAAATTGAACATCTCCAAGCTTTAGTTTCCCATATCGTTCTCTCCAAAGCTGACGATATTCTTGTTCAACTTTTGGCCATGCTTTAGATATAGCTCCTGAAACACCAGCTCCGTATTTACCCGTATCATTAACAATTTGAATTAAATACTTTAGGCCTCCACCTTGTAGTTTAGTTACATCTCCATTTACAACTTTTAATGAACCTATTATAATGTGATTACTTGGTTTTAACATTTTTATTTCCTTCTATATATAATTCTACCTTTAAGCATATTATATGGATCAAGTTCAACATCGACATGATCACCTTTAACTATTTTAATATTATTAGTTCTCATTTTACCAGAGAGTTGGCAAATGACTGGATTTAACTTACCATTTTCCAATGGAATATTTACTAAAAAGAATCCATTTCCTTTTGCTGAATCTATTATTCCTTCAAATTTTGGGCTATCAGATGGCATATTATTTTCTCCTGCAATTCATTATTTTCAGAAGGGAAAGCGGATTGCCACATTTCCTCTACTTCAAAATTTTTTGGATAATTTAGTTTTAAAACTTTAATTTTTCTACACTCATCATTTATATATCCAGTAGATATATATCTTAGCACATTAAAACCTAATAATATTGGATTAAAATTATATTTCCAAATACCATTTTCAAATACACAACTTCTAAGTTTACCATCATTACCAACAAAATTCAATATAGTTTTGTTTTTACTAAAAATACTTAACACCCAATAACTATTATTTGCAATTGATGAAGGATGAGCTTTTCTAAATATATCTTTTGTAACAATATATTCTTCTTTATTTTGGTAAATTTTAACTTTAGAATTTTTGGTAATAACCAATTTATTTCCATTAGGATCTGTCCAATTTCGCCAATCATAATTATTAAGATCTAACATTAAAACTAAAGCATCAAAATTAGCTTCTGGTAATGCACTTCTTGCACTAGCTATTGCTCTTGATTTAATCATTTATTTTAAAATAAGGTTTATTAATTTGTTTATGTCTTGTAAATTTTTCTATTCTATTAATTCTAGATACTGCTGTTTTTTGTTTTTGAATTAAGAAAGGCCATCTACTATTTTTTTCTGGAACCTCATTATTAGTTATAATTCCATAAAAATTATCAGCATCTAAACACCATTCTATGGTCTCACATTCCTCTTGTGAAATGAGATGCTTAACATTATCTAAATTTGAAAAATATTCTTTGACAATAGATAAAATCTGTGAATATTTTATATCATAAATTGGGAAAATATCAGATGTATATTCTGCTAATTTGCTATAAATCCTGCAATGATATCCAGTTGTTTTATCTATATTACCTAATACTATTCCTCTAGTATTACTAGCCAAATCATGTGCTTTAAGATAAAAATTTGCTAAATTTAAATTATCATATAGTTCATATTTTATATTTGAATTACCAAATAATTTAATATATAAACTTTCGTATTCTTTTCCTATTAAACAATAAATATTTAATAATCCACATAAATTTTTGGCTTCTAAGGCTATTTTAGTAATAACTATATCGTTAATAATTCCATTAAATGGAATTATTAAAGTGTTTCTACAATTTTGTTCTGTATAATCTACAATCCATTTAGCTGTACGTGCTAGTATTATTACATTTGGAATTGTCATTTTCTTTTTTCCATTTTTTATAAAATTTCCACAAAAATTTATAAACATTATGAGGAATTGGTTCATAATAAAAAGTTTCATTTCTACATATTACACAACCATCTTTATTAATATAAGCTATTATATTGGATTTTTTATTTTTTATTCTAGCTACCTGATAATCTGGGGATAAAATTTTCCATTTTTTTGGTGGTTTTAATTTTTTCATAATAATATACAAAAAAAACCTCTTAATTATTATTTTTTCTTAGTTTTAGTATTCATAGCATTTTTTGCAATATCATTAACCAAGCCCTTAAGATCAAATTCATCCATTGAAGTTTGAGGATCTTCAGATTCTACTTGTTTAAATTTTTCAGTAACATAATCTGCCACTTTATTAGCAGAATTTATAAGAGATAAAACATCCAAATCTTTTGGTAATGCTTGAAAAGTATTTATAAATGTATGATACCAAACTTCAAATTCTTTACGTTTCATTTTGATTTTCCTTAAGTAAATTTTCTCTTTCAGGAGAAATTCGTATTACTTTAATATGTGAGCGAAAAGAATTAATGAAATCTTCAGCTCTCCACATTTTGACACCTTCAACATCTATATAGAAATAACGTCTAAGTTTTCCATACTTAACATCAAGTAATATAACATCAGATTCTGGAGATGGATTTGGAATAATCATAATTTCACATGATCTTCCTCCATCCCATCCTATACCTTTTAAACGATGGAAAATAACACTTCCTGTAAATATACTTCCATCTACAAAAACAATTTCTTCATCTTCCTCTGTATATTTCATAATTATACCAATATTTAGTTCCACTTGCATATTCACAAGCTGGACCATCTTCTCTATGTAATTGTCCATTATAATAATATTCAATTCTATCTTCTAAGTTCTTTACTTCTGTTTTTTATAATTCTTGCAATTTATTATTATATTCTTCTTCGGTATATTTTTTCCCTTCAATATACCGAAGTTTATTTCCATTTGCATATTCAATAGCGGGACCATCTAATCTATGACATTGCCCATTTTGATACCAAGCTTTAGTACCACTTTTCCATTCAATTGCGGGACCATCTACTCTATGTAATTCTCCATTTTGATACCAAAATTTACTACCATCTACACATTCAATTACTGGGCCATCTAATCTATGTAATTCTCCATTTTGATACCAAAATTTACTACCATCTACACATTCAATTGCTGGGCCATCTAATCTATGTAATTTTCCCTCATAATAATATTCAGTTTTATGTTTAAATTTCTTTACTTCTGTTTTTGATAATTCTTGAATTTTATTATATTCTTCTTCGGTATATTTTTGTCCTTCAATATACCAAGCTTTTAATCCATCTACATATTCAATAGCTGGACCATCTTCTCTATGACGTTTTCCATTTTGATACCAAAATTTATTTCCATCTGCATATTCCACAGCTGGACCATCTTCTCTATGTAATTGTCCATTTTGATACCAAGCTTTATATCCATCTGTCCATTCAACAGCGGGACCATCATCTCTATGATGTTTTCCATTTTGATACCAATTTTTATCTCCATCTGCATATTCAATAGCTGGGCCATCTACTCTATGACGTTCTCCATTTTGATACCATTTTTTAGCACCATTTGCATATTCAATTGCTGGACCATCTAATCTATGTCTATTTCCATTTTGATACCATTCTTTATCTCCATCTGACCATTCAACAGCGGGACCATCATCTCTATGTAATTTTCCATTATAATAATATTCAGTTCTATCTTCTAATTTCTTTACTTCAATTTCAGATAATTCTTGCACTTTAATATTATATTCTTCTTCGATATATTCTTCCCCTTCAATATACCATTTTTTATTTCCATTTATATATTTAACTGCATGACCATCTTCTCTATGTAATTCTCCATTTTGATACCAAAATTTATCTCCATTTGTATATTCAATAGCTGGACCATCTAATCTATGTCTCTTTCCATTTTGATACCAATATTTACTATCATCTACCCATTCAATAGCTGGACCATCTTCTCTATGTAATTCCCCATTTTGATACCATTCTTTATCTCCATTTTTCCATTCAGTAGCTGGGCCATCTACTCTATGATGTTTTCCATTTTGATACCAATATTTATCTCCATTTGCATATTCACAAGCTGGACCATCATCTCGATGTAATAGATCTTTTTGATACCATTCTTTATTTCCATTTACATATTCAACAGCAGGACCATCATCTCTATGTAATTGTCCATTTTGATACCAAGCTTTATTTCCATCTGACCATTCAGCAGCTGGACCATCTAATCTATGACATTGTCCATTTTGATACCAATATTTATCTCCATTTTTCCATTCAACAGCTGGACCATCTTCTCTATGCAATTGTCCATTATAATAATATTCAGTTCTATTTTCAAATTTCTTTACTTCATATTTAGATAATTCTTGCACTTTATTTTCTTGAAAGATAAATTCAGCAAAATCTTTAGCTACCCATACATTTTCTACATTAGTATTTGTTTTATTTACATAACATTTTCTAATTTTATTATAAATAAAATCAACTAAAAAAACCCTTGAACAACTATTAATAGGTTTTTCTAATTCAACAGAAATTGTTCTTCCGTTTTCCCAACCAAAACCATGAAGACGAGTGAATATAATTTCCCCTTCATATTTATCACAATCTACAAAAACATATTCTCCAGTACACATATTATACTTCCTTATCTAATTCTATTTTTAAATTATTATACATAACATCAGAATCGTTTTCAGAAAGGCCACTCATACTTCCATCGTTAAGCTCAATTAAAATCCATTCTCCATTAGCTGTTTTAGCAACATCAATAACATAAAAATTTGGTGGTTCTGATAATTCTGTATTTTGAATATCATTTATAATGGATTCTAGGAAATCTTTCGGAACTTCATTAGGATCTATATTACAATTTTTTATTTCATCTAAATGAGATGACCAATAAAAACCACCACTAAGAATAGTTCTTTTATATATAAAAAATCTATATTCTCTAGTAACTGGTAACCCTTGTAATCCATCTGCTAATTTTTCCAATTCAACATATTTGCGTATATAAATTTGTTGATATTGAATCATTGAATCTTGCATAAGTCTAGTATGCACTTCAATTGCTTCTTTTTTATTATTTGCAAACATATGAGTTTTCCATGAAAACTTTTTAGAATTAGTTTCGCCTTTTAATACAAAAGGTATATTTTCTGGAATTTCCCATAAATTTTTCCATGTTATCGGAGTATATTTAGATAAATCATAATACCAATTACCGAGATCAGCTATGTATCTATGCATCTCGTAAGTATTTATAAGTTTTGATCCTATATAATTAATATCATTTTCTAATTCTTTATAAAATGGTAAAGCTGAAAATCTTGGAATAACTAAAGTATTTGTCTTAATAAGCATTCTACTACCAATACATTTAAAGTATTTGGCAGCTGAATCTTTTTCTTGTCGCCAATCTGTATCATCACGATATAAAATAAAAGTTTTCATATTTATACTTATTTTGAAATTAAATTATTTATAATTTTTATTTAAATAGCTTAATTTTACCTTTACCAATTAAAAATATTCAATATATTCTTTTTATATAATAAAAAGGAAATGCAAAAGAAAAGTGACAATTCAATTCATCCCCTTCCTTTAGGCAGGGAACTTCTTGAATATTAGGATAAACTCTTTTATACAATTCTTTTTTTTTTAAATATTATTATTATAACCCCTTACAAAATTATTTGCAAGGGGTATTTTTTCAATATTATCTATATTAAAAGATTCTGCTAAAATATTATTATAATTATCCCGTTTTACTAACTAAAGAACTGCTATCTAGAAAAGTTCTAATATATTGTTTAACATCTTCAGCATCTTTAACCTGAATATAATCCAAGCCCATCTCAACTGCAAAATAATTATATCCACCTTTAACAATATCAGCTGCTAAATAAACAACATCATCTTTACTAATATGTAATTTCTTCATAAGTTCATCAATACCATATTTTTGATTAATTCCATTTAAAGAAATATTAACATTAATTTTACCAGAAATAGATAATTCATATTCGGAAAGAATATCCTTAATAGTATATATTAAAGATTGACGTTTGCGCTTATCTGGATCCCAATTATCTCTTTCAGATTGTGGAGCTTTTTGACCAATCCAAGCTAAAGAAATATTACTTTCAGTGACATCAATTTGTTTTCCCCAAATTTTATTTGGCACTTCAAATCTACCACTATTAATTAGCTGTTCTAAAGTCTTTGTAATAATTTCAGTATCTGTTCTTTCTAATTTATTTTGGTAAACAGGAACCCATCCATACTTGTTCCAAACCTGATACATACAAGCACCAGATGATGTTAATACATATAAATTATTTAGAGCACTAGAATCACAGCTCTCTAATTTTGAGATAACTGGTTTTTGAATTTGTTTCCAACAATAGTCAGATAAAATAGCAACATTATTATTAGACATTAACTGAAATAACAATTCTACCATTTCATCATCTAATTGATCAAGAGTGTCATTTGCCAAGGCTTTAATATCAAAAACAATAGTTTTCATATTTAATTCACAATCTTTTTTGTTAATGTTATTTGTTTATTTCATCTACGACTTTAAGGTCGTAAAGTTTTGCAAAAATGTTCATACATTGTATAGTATCATCTAAGGCTCTATGTTTAGTTTCTCCCAATTTAAAATAAGATGATAAAGTTTCTTGCTTTAATTTCTCTACATTTCCTTCTAAAAATAATTTAAGAGCTAAATTAGAAACATCGAGTAAATGATAAGAAGCTAAACGTGGATATCCCCAATTAAAAGAATCAGCAGCTACTTTAAGAAAGTCAGCATCAAACTTTGGATTTGATCCAGCATGCCATGAATCTCTCATTAGGTCAAATGTTTTTTCAAGGCCTTCTTCAAGGGAAACAGAATCTTTCCATTCTTCTTCAGTATAGTGATTAATTTTAGCAACAAATGGATCTACAGGAAGAGTAGGTTTGTGTTTAGATGAAAAACTATTTAGAACTGTAATTTTTTTTACACTAGATGAATAATTTACAACTGTTCTAATAGCTGCAAATTCAATTATTTCATGTTTATGTTCATTAAGTCCAGTTGTTTCTAAATCAACAAATGTAATATACATTGCAGTCATATTATTTCTCCAGTTAATTATATTTTTTTAGATGAAATATTTAAATTGTTCTCGACCGTTTTATTTTAATCTAAAAATTAAAAATTGTTTAAAAAAGAATAATGCCTTTGAGATTTATACTCAAAGGCATTTGTATTAAGTAAATTTATAATATTATCCCCTAATTATTAATTACCTTAGTTAGGTTTTTATGATAAAATAATATAGTGAACACAGTTTTACAGCAAACTTCTTTAATATTATTAATTATGCCTAGAAGTCATTTATATCTAAATCAATATTTTTTTTATCATGATGAGGAACTCTTTCTATTAAAGAAAGATATTCTGTACCAGAATTCATCAACCAATTAAACAATACTTTAGTATTTTGAACATCCACAGAGGCTTGATGAGATCCAGATTTTAATGGCAAACCAACTCCAACCATAAAATTATTCAAACCAAATTTAACTTTTAATTTTCCATTTTTATCAGTTTTAATATTATCTACACCACCATCTATTTGTGCTTGTGCAATTTTAATTCCATTTGAATTTTTTGCAATGTATCTTTTTGCAAAAGATTGAGTACATATCCAAAGATCTGAAGGAAAAACTTTCTTTACTGTATCCCATGCTTTATATACAAATTTTCTATCAAACGATGCATTATGCGCCACAATACATCTATGCGCTGGTGTTTTTCCATCTTCATTTAAAAATATATTAATTTCTTCTACAGCTTCTTCTAATGGTTTACCAATTTTTAAATCATCTGGAGTAATTCCTTGAATATTTAAAGCTTCAATATTATAGGAATTAGGATGTTTCACTTTAATCTGTATTGAAATTTGTTTTTCATCACAAACACGCATTACAGATATTTGATTTATTTCATGATAATCAACGCTAAGTCCACACGTTTCTGTATCAAGTATATAATAATTTAATCCCATTGTAATTTCTTTCTGTTAATAGTTTTTAGTTAATTTTACCAAAGAAGTAAAAGTTTCTGTTACTGTAATTTTGTTTCTTTTAATTTGAGGAAGAGAAACTATCGGCATTTTTATAGGAGTGCACAAAGAAGGATTATTTACTTGTTTTAAAGCTTCATCTTCATCAAATGCCCAAGTTTGAACTTTCATGACAACCGGAGAAATTCCCTCGACAGTTAAAGTATAACATTTTTTTTGTTTTTGTTCTTTCGACATTATATTCTCTTTCATTCGCTAGTTATATACCACCAATTCCCAGGCAATAAATGTTTAGTAACTAAAATTTTGATTCATTTTTCTAAAAAGATCACATTATATATTTGAATCAAGCCTCAAAGAGGGTTTGTGCTAAAAAATAGCGCCATGTGATCTCCTATTTAGAATATATAAAGAAATTTCCAAAATAAAGAAAAAAGTTTAACAACAAGAAGTTCCTCCCCTAAAGGAAAGGGACTTCTTGTTGAAAAGGTTAAATAATTCTATTAACTCATTATCCATATAATAATATGCATCATCCAAACTATCTAATAACCTTTGTAAATATTCTTTATTATTAATTAATATATTTTCTGGAATCTTTTTCTATTTTACATTTAGTGCAATTTTTCAAAGTTTTGGTTTTAGGTCATATTCTTGCTGGCATTTATCACAGCGTACTTTTACCCACCAAGCGTTATCTTTGTTTTTAATTTCACCTGGTTCACCACAAAATTCACAAGTTTTATAACAAAGTATTTCAGCTTCTTTAATAAGATCTTCAATATCTTTATTATAAAAACTCATATAAAATCTAAGTCCACCAAACTTTTCTTTAATTTGAACAACGTACAACTCCTCTTGTTCATATTCTGGTAAAGAATCAATAACTAAAGATATTTTATTACATAAATCTTCTATTATTTTATACCAACCAGTACCAAATGATAAATTCCAGCATTTATCTTTTTTAAACAATTTTGGCCAAATTTCAAATAAGTCTTCATCGAATGGATTATATTTATTATTAATCATATATTATTCCTTTACCAAAAACAATTAAGAAATAATACATTATTGTACATTCTTTATTATTTCGTTGTAAATATATAGAATTTTCAAATCTTGTCAAGATTTTTTCTGAATTATAAAAAATTTCACTGTTTACACACCTTTGAGGTTTTGTTGCAATAAATAAAGATGAGTTTCACTAAGACTTACATGTGCAGGAATCATATCTTCTAATCCAAGGGTTGATTGATCTTTTTCTTCTAAAGTTTTCATAGTATTGTTAGCAATTTCTATAAATTCTTTTTCAGCATCTATGGAAGATTGTATTAATGATTTTCTAGAATTTTCTTCTGGGGTAAGTTTTATTAGTATTTCTACTTCTTGCCCTTCAAATAATATTTTACTACACAGCCCCATAGCTCTTTCAGCAGCTTCGTCAGCACGTTCTGAAGCTCCATTATACAGTCTTTCAAATAGTAAATGGTCTTCATAACTTACAGCATTCCAATGATTTTGTTGATGTATCAAATATACAGCTCTAGCAAATGTGACATAAGCTGACATCAACTTACATGATTCTTCATCTAATTTATTATCAGTTTTTTGTGCTGATTTATTCAGAGAAGCTGCTTTAATAAAACCATTTAATATATAATCATTTTGCATAAAATCATTCTGAAATATGCCTAACGTTCTTGTTCAATTAACCAATCTGCAGTATTATGCATGATATTTTTAAGATCATCTGAATATCCAAAACGTTTTTGATTAATATCAATACTTCTGTGAATATCACCATCATCATGACGTTTTGTTGCAGCATACCAATCTGCGATAAGCTCTACCAAATCTATAATGTTCATTTCCATTATTCCAGTTTTAAAATGTTCTGGATGATGTCTACTATTGATATAATGGTGATCTAAAGCAACTTTCATAGAGGATAAAGAATTATTATAATCATCACTGCCGTAAGTTAATCCTTTTAGTTTTAGAGTATGCTCATCGAATATTGGTTTTTCTTCTTGACTAAACTTAGAAGAATCATGATTTTCTGCCCTATCTAATAATTCTTTAATTATTTTACCAATATTATTTCTTACATTTTGTATATGTTCTAGAGTATGAGCTGTTGAATCGTAATTCATTTTTATATTTTCCATTTTGTTTTAAGTTAGTGAATGTTAGAGCGCCGTGCGAGCTTTGAACTCGCAACATCTAGCTTGGAAGGCTAGTACTCTACCAATTGAGTTAACGGCGCAAAGTTTTTAAGTAATCTATATAATACTGTATATCCATATTGCCAAGAATTATTGATTTTTCTATCTTTTTTTCTAATTCTTCTTTAATTTTTCCAATTTCTTTTCCGATAGGAATATTAAATTCTGAAGCTATTATTGTACCAAGGCCTTTTGGTAAAGGATTTTTTTTCTCGTCCAATTTTTTTAATTCAGATATTCTATTTTCCAGTTGTGAAATTTTGTTAAGTATTTTATTTCTTTTTTGAAAATTTCCAGTTGTAATATCTGCTTTAGATAATATGATTATTTTTAACAAACATAAATCTGTTTGTTTATAAAATCTTCTAACTGCACTATCTGTCCATTTACTACTATAAGATTCAATATATCCTAAATTATTTACAATTATATTTATTTCATTAATTTGTTTATATGTAAATATTTTATATTTTTGAGCAAATGATCTAAAAATATTAGCAGATATTTTTTCATGGTTATAAAAAGTTACTTTATCATCTTTTATTTTGAAAGATGTTGCTTTTCCAAGATCATGAAACAATGCAGCCCATCTAACAGATAATATTGGAGGAGATTGATTTATCACTTGTAGAGTGTGGGGCCAAATTTCTTTAAATTTTTTATCAGATTTTAATTCTAAACTTTCTTTTATTTGAGGTATTATAATATTTAAAAATCCAGAATTTTGCAATGCAACAAGAGCAAATGTTACATGTGGTCCAATCATTATATCATGTAAGATTTTTAAATCTTTATATTGCAGAGAAAAATCTGTAGAATTTATTTTTTGTAATTCTTCAGTACAAAATCCTTTTTCAGATATTTCTTTAGCTTGTTTTAATAATTTCATTTAACAAATCTTTACAAGAAGTAATTTATATTTAATCTAAACCTATTACGTCATCAATGCATGCTATTATTTCATCTTTACCAAATTTTTCTAAAGTTTTAATTATTTAGCTAATATTTATTATTCCATTTGATTGTGAATTTTTATAAACAAACCATTTTACAAAATCTTCAATTGTTTTAATATCTGTGACATTTTAAGATTATCAAAATAAAACATTGTAATATGATCTGAACGATCTTTATGTGAATCTATGAAATCTATTTCTTGAAACATCTTGAGATATTGGTATTGATATATTTTATTTTGTAGAACATTATTTACAAACCAACTCTAATACCTAAATATAATCCAATAACTTTATTAGTATCTAAAGATATTGATGGACCAATATATAAATTATTAACTAATGGCAAATGTTCTGCAATATTATAATTAACAGGAGTTACAATTAATACTGGAGAATAATTATTCATTGCATAACCTAATCCAAAATTTGCAAATGTCCATGTAGGAGATGTTTTTGTTTTACCATAAGAAAATATACTTAATGATAAATTAGGAGCTGCTTCAAATGCTAATGGATTTTTTAATGTTAATCCTGGGTCTATTCCTAAATATAATCTGGGATTTAAAGAAAATGATGATGTGGGATATTGCTCAACAAGTTTTGATTCTGTAATTGGAAGTGTATATTGTTTTCCATTAACATCTATATTTACTTTACTGTAAGCATAGTTACGTCCATTTTTATCTATACCATAAACAGTTATAGTTGAATATATTCTTTTAGATATCTCTAAAGACCAAGGTTTCTTTTCCCAAGCCGAAAATCCAACCTTTCCTACTGGAACGTTTGTACCATCATCAAATGGTTCTGTCAAAATTAGCCATTGACTTTCTGTTAAATAAAGGTTTGTATCAGTTGCTTGATTAGTGGTTGGTTTATATTCTCTTGGTTTTGTTTCTGTTGAAGATAAATTTGTTCCAGTGTAACCAGAAGATACTACTTTAACAGTATTTATACTTTGTACCTTAGCTCCTAAAATATCAAGATCTTTTTGAATCTTATCCAAATTGATCTTTTGTGATTCAATTATATTTTCAAGATCTTTTTTACTAGCATAAGTTGATTGAGCTCTAATAATACCATTACCAATTTCTTTAGATTCAATAACTGAAGTTTCTATAACTTTAAGTTGCGCAATTGAATCATATTGATATTTTACAATAAAACCTAATGTACCAATTACTAGTACTACTAAACTAATTATTAATGATTTGATTTTCCAACTCATATTTTATTCCTTTTTTCAGTAATGGTCAAATACATACAGGACTAGCCTTGCTCCGTAGAAGAATCCTGGCCTTTGGCCAGTAGTGAGTTTTCTCGCCACGATTCTCATAAAGAGAATCGAACTCTTGTTATCAACTTATGAAACTGTAGCACTGCCATTGTGCTATATAACCATTCACTATTATTATACTATAACAATGATTTATAATTTGCAAAATCCAATAAATTGTTTAGATTTTTTTTTCATTTTACATAATATTTTTTTTTCTATAATATTAAACTACTTTTATTAGGCATATGCTTTGCTACAGAAATTCCTGCACTCTCTGCCCTGGCTGTTCTGAACACTTCTTCAAATTCATCAACCAGTGAATTATATTTTCTTCCACCATCTTTCATGTCTTTGAAATATCTAATATTATCTACTTGTACATTAATATTTATTGCTTCTTCCTCAGAATCTACAGTTACTACAAAATTCTGATGTAGCATAGCTGGTCCTTGTGGTGTTGGTAGTAAAAATGATTGACAACGAAGCTCATATGCATTCTTGACCGTACATACATCTCCTGGAACAGTTCCTTCATCAACATCACCAATTAATCTGCGATTACCTGAATTAACAATTACATTAGCCATTTTATTTCTTCCTTCCTTTGATAGAATTTCGTCTATTTGTTTTACGAGAAAACAATATACATCTTTCCAGAGATTTTGTCAAGATTTTTTTAAAAAATTTTCAAATCCCTGGAAAGCATTTATAATATTTTATATTAACTTATAGATTTTGTATGAGAAGTATTAAATATACTAGAAATCTTATATTGTTTCCCATCAATCTCTATAGTTGATTTTGCACTTTTAGTTACTCTAACAGTAATACTAGCAACACAATTAGGATTTGTTTCGATTTCTTTTACATTAACCATGTTATACCTCTTATATACGGTTATTTCTCGATTTGTTCGAGATGTTTCTCAATGTAGTTTCTGGATTTTTGAAATCTTGGAATATCAAAATCTTTTCCATTAGATTCCATACACCAACCTAGTCTTTGATAAGTTGGTAGCAAATCCCATATTACATTAATATTTTCCAGCATTTGTTTCATTTTAGTATTATTCTTTCCTTGTAATTCTTTGTGGGGAAAACGTGACTGAGCTAAAGATGATACACTATTTCTTTCGACATCTAGTTGCCTCCATATCAAAAATAATTACAAATTTCTTCTCTTGGTAAAACAAACACTCTAGAATCGAAAAAAGCAATTTTATTTACATTAATTGATTCTATATATTTGTTGAAATATGCAGTTAATATACTACTTTAGTATATCAGTATGATTAACTTCCCAGATTCAATTCAAGAACGTGAAAAACTTATTATTCAATGTATTAAAGATGGCTTAGCACAATATAATTTTGTTAAATTAACTATTTCTACTTTACCAAATAAAATTGAAATTCTAGTTTTTGAAGATGCACTGAAAATAGATAATATAAGAATAAATGTCAGCGCTAAATGTCAACAACAAATAGCTGATCTGTTAGACTGCGTCCTTCCGACAGCAAAAATTTATGATTGGATGTGGATCTTGTGTGATAATAAAATTAATCCTTCTCCTCAGTTAATTTCCTCTAGTGTAAAAGCCATGATAGCACATAGCCAAAGAGTAGACAAATTAATTGAATCAATCGGCAATCCTACCGGGTTAAAATCTACTGTTGGTAAAACTTGGATTCTGAGTAACAAATTAGTAAATAACAAAGGGAAGGCTGTTAATTATGGCTGGCATTTTCAGGGCAATACCTTTCAAGGAATTAAGGGAGAGGTTTGTGCATCCCAAATGAAAAATCCAAAAACAGGAGTTTATTATCGTGTAATACAAGGTATTGGAACGAAGCATGATTATAATCATTCAGATTATAGTCAGATATGTTCTTTAGTGTCCCGACAATGTTGGGTAGATGGATTAAGATGTGATCTTGCTGCTGTACTGCAAAATTACGAATTAGCCGACTATCTTAACCATGAAGGAATAATAAAACTAATACGCCAACCAGGGGCTTAATTCTTATTTTTGAATCTATCTCAATATCTAGTACTTTTAATCATTGTTTTGGCTCAATTTCTATTACCTTGTTACTTTTGCGTAAATTTTCAAAAGCTTCTAGAGGACGTAGATTTTCCAACGCCCAACATTTTTTAACTTCATAGTCATTTGGTAGCTGATAATCAAAATTACTTTTTGGTATAATATGATCGATATTCCATGTTCTTCTTTCTTTTGATGCTTTTCCGTGATTATCCCAATTCATCCAGGGCTCCCAAAGCGATTCAATATGTTTTATAAATTCATTTTTTGTATAATCCACAAACTCCCAAGCCGAACTTCTATATTTACTAGAACCTCTCTTTTTCAAATCAGAACCAAGAGCTCTACTCAACCAAATATTTATCTTATATTTTGTATTTAGTTTATATTTTTTTCTTTCGTATGCGTTTCTTTGTTCCTTATGAATTGCGCGATACTCTTTTTGTCTACGCCTACGACATTTTTTACATTCCGAGCGTAACTTATTTTTATATCTATTAAATTCTGAAGTATTTTTTTCAACTTTACATGTTATGCATATTTTTCGATTATTAATTTTTAATCGTGTTTTTTGATCTAATATTTTTTGACGATTTTTTTGTTCTTGCTTTAATAACCGTTCTTTTGCTTTTAATTTTTCTTGATAGTTCTCCAAAGATCCATATTTTTTCATTATATAATTATTTGTATTATATGTATAATGCTTTTTATTATATTTGTTAGAGCATTTTTTACACCAACATCTTAAACCATCTTTTTCGCTTTTATGAGTACTAAAATAAGAAAGATCTTTTATTTCACCACATTTTGAACATATTTTTTTATTATTATTTAATAATTTTTCTTTTTTATTAAGAATTTTTTTATATTTTTCTAACGATCCGTATTTTTTTATTAATTTTTGTTTATTTTTACATTTTTTACACCAACAATCCAACTTATCTTTAGTTTTTTTGCTTTTACAAAAATAACTTACATCTTTCTCTATTTTGCATTTCGTACAAACTTTCGTACTCATAAGTGAATCCTTATATATTATATTTCTTAAAAATTTAGCTAAAATTTCATTTAACATATCAACAAAAAAAATAATTATATAGAATATAGCAAACTACTTCATCTTGTTATATTAAAATGATTATAAATTCTATATATAATATAACATATAGAAATGCCACTAAAATCTAAACGCCAAATGAGATGGATGTTCTCAAATGACCCAGAAATGGCAAAAGAATGGGTAAAACATACTAAAGATATATCTAAATTACCAGAAAAAGCTAAAAAGAAAAAAGCTAAGAAAAAGAAATATTCTCAAAAAATAGATTTAATTCTGAAATTAGCATCTGTATTTGAACAAATATTAAATACTATTTGACCATACATCTTGTATAGCTTGATCAACATTTGCTGTTAGATCTTGAATAGTTACTTGTGGCTTATTTGCAATTGGTGCATTCGATGATTGTGGTTGATATGTGGTTTGTATTTTGTTACCTAAAATCTTTGGACTCATGTTACTAATCTTATCAAGAATTGATTGATCATTTGTAATAGGAAAATAATTTTCAGATTTGATAGACCATGCAGGAGATTCTCCAAGAGATGAAGATATATTATTAATACGAGTTTGTATTCCTTTAGCATGATCTTTAATTCTATCTACCCAATCTTTTGCAAATCCTTCATAATATGTGGTATAAAACATAGCTTTTGAAAAAGCAGTTGTATCACCAGTTTGAGCAGCTTGCTCTACAAGCTCACCTCTACCTGGTCCTGGAATTGATCCGCCAAATGTTCTATAATCACGATTAGGATCTAACATCTGTTGTTTACGTGTGTCTTTAAATAGTTTTATAACAACGTCTGCAGCTCCACTAACATCATCTGGATATGACTTAAACTTTGTTTGGTATTTACCTTGCACACTACTATCTTGATAAGAAAAAGAAGGACTAGATTTACTACGTGTTTGAATAGCACCCCAGTTATGAGATTTTTTACCATTATTTTTCCAACCACGACCATATGAGCTTTCCAAGTCTGATACAGCCATAACAATCTGTTTTTCAGCTGTAGTAGGTAAACGTCCCATAACTTGTTGAAAAGCTTTATTAACTATACTAGAAGCCCATTTATGAGTTTCAGCTCTAGTAGCTTCTTTATATATGCTTGCAAACCTAAAAATTTGATTGGCTATTTTTCTTATTTGACTCATGGTACAATACAAAATTAATGATACTATGGTAGTATTTTGCAACTACAGCTTCTTATTTGTTTTAGCAATTTAATGTTGTTTTTATATTTATGTAAAAGCCAAAACAATTTACTTTTATTATATAAAATAATAGAATTGTTTTCTAAAAACTTTTTCAAATTCATTTTTAATATCTTTTTTGTTTATAAGGAGTAATTTTATTATCTATAACTGAACCATTTTTTGTAAGTTTAATATCTTCAGGATAGGCATAAAAATTTAATTCATTATATTTAACAAGATTATAATATGCAGCATTTAACTCTTTTATTCTATCATCTACTTCTTGTTTTGATTTGAAAATTTCATCTATAATTATTTCTGTCATTTATTATTCCTTTTTTAATTTTCTTCCAAGAAGAAATCCTTCAGGTATTTCCTCTCCTTCAGAAATTCTTATAGCAATAATTCCATTCGTGTACCACTTAGATTTTTTATTTTTCCATGTTTCTGAATTTTTTATTTTTGCTTCTTCAGAAAAAATTTTACCAATATTAATAATTCTAAGTTTTTCTCTAGTTTCTTCAGAAATAATTTTACCTTTGTGTTTTGCTCCAATTTTATTTTTAGTTTCTTCAGAATGTTTAAATCCAATATGAGCATCTGACATGGATTTACTAACTTGTTCTGTGAATTCTTCATCTTGCCATTTTTCTTTAACTTGTTCACGAATTTTACTAATTACCTCAGGATTATTTTTATAATAATCTTTTTTCAATTCTGATAATTTTTGTTTAGTTTCTTCAGTATGATGTTTACCATAAAATGGATTGTTTTCACAATCTTTGGGAAAATGTTCTATACAATATTGTTTATCAGGTAAATATGTTTTTGAACCCCAAACTCTTTTACCACAAATTATACAAAATATATGATTATCAGGATCCCACATTCCATTCTGATCTTCAAATTTACCCCACTTTTTTTTACGCTCATCTTTTGTTAAATTATTAACAAATTCTTTAATAGAATTGGATATTTTTTGAATTATTTGTTCTCTATTTGGATGATTTGATAACATATCACCAAAAGTTGCATCAGCAATATTATATCCATTAACTTTAGAATTTAATTTCTCAATCCAATATTGTTCTCTATCTTTTATTTCTATAGAATATTCAAACCGCTCTATTTCTTCAAATATAAAATTACTTTCCCCATATTTATTATATGCTCTTTGTAATTTTATTGAACTATGTTTATTTTTTTTTAAATCATTAAAATGACGTAATTTTCTTTTATTAAAATCTTTGGCAGACCCAACATAAACCTTTCCGTCAATTATATTTTTAATTATATAAATTCCACTATTCATTTATACTGCCACTTCAAATGTAATTTTTTTATGATGTTTATAATCTTCCACTAAAGAATCTGTATATATCCAAGAAAAAATATCTTTAAAATTATTGGTAACAATTTTTGGTAATTGATAAATTTCACGTTTAATTTGTTCTTTTGCCCCTTCAATATGATTTACATAAATATGAGTATCTGCTAAAAACCCTACTAATTTACCAGGTTTAAATCCAGATTCCAAGCATAATAAATGTAATAATAAAGCATATGACGCAATGTTAAAAGGCAATCCAAGCATTAAATCAACACTACGTTGACTCCATAGTAAATTGATGTATCCATTAATTACAGTAACTTGGAAACCATAATGACATGGAGGAAGAGCCATTCTATGAAGTTGCACAGGGTTCCAAGCGGATACAATCATTCTACGATCATCTGGATTTGTCTTAAGTTTTTCTACAAGATTTTTTAACTGATCAATTCCTGAATTATCTAATGGAGTTTTATAATCGATATAATTACCACCAAAATTACGCCAAGAAAACCCGTAAATACAGCCAAGAGAACGTTCATTTCTCATTTTAGCTTTTGTTTCTTCATCATTACTATACGGAACGCATTCAGGATTACACCACTCATCCCAGATATGATTATTACGATCTTGCAGCCATTTTTTATCAGTAATCCCTTTAATAAAAAATTCTAATTCTGATGATATTAATCTAAATGGAACCGATTTAGTAGTTAGTAAAGGAAATCCATCTTTCATATCATGTTCAAACATTATACCAGGAACAGTAATAGCATCAATACCAGTACGATTATGTTTGACAACTCCACTATTTAAAACTTTTTCAACTATGTCTAAATAAGCTTTCATATTTTATTTTCCTTTAATTAATTTATCTTTTTATAATTTTTTTTCTTCAAAATATTTTTCATCATTTATATACCAAACCTTATATCCACTCGCATTTTTAATTGCAGGACCATCTACTCTATGTAATGGCAATTCATCCCTTACCTAAAAGGAAAGGGACTTCTTGTTGAAAAGGTTAAATTTTAAATAATAAATTACCAGATTCTAAATATAAATAAATATTTTCTTTAAGTTCATTAGATAAATGTTTATTATGATAACAATAAATCCACTTCAATTTACATTTAAATTCAATTATAAATTCTTTTGAAATATTTTGAAATTCTCCAATTACATCCCAATTAATTTTATTAGTGAATTCTATTATAAAATCTTCTGATAATACTTGAAAACAAGAGATATTATTCCAATTAACATAATTTTTAAATTCACTAATAAAATCTTCTGTTAATTTTTCATCTCTTGATATTTCTGACCAATTAACATTATCAATATTATTACGGATATAATTTAGATCTAACATATTTTACAAACTTTCCAAAACATTTATAATATTTATAATAAGCAATTATACTTACAATTGCAAAATTTGTACTATAATTAAGCAATAAAGTGAAATCATTTGAATATTGTATTAATGTATAAATTAACATTAAAAATTCTCCAGTCAACCATAAAATGATTAAACCATGAGCCATACCATCTGAATGTTTATCATTATAAGATTTAATAGCTTGAGGAACACCAGAAATAGCTAATAATATAGCTCCAAAAAATCCTATTAATTCTAATAACATAACATTTCCAATGTTAATAATATTTGCATTTTTTTATTCCATTCTTCTTTCGGAATATTCTTGTCCTTTAACCTTTTTCAACAAGAAGTTCCTTTAGGGAGGAATGAATTGTTGTTAAACTTTTTTCTTGATTTTAGTAATATCTTGATTTTAGTAATATCTTGATTTTTCATAATTACAAATTATTATTCTATCTTATAAATTTATATTATGAATTTCTCCACAATAATGACAAGTTTTGTTTGTATTTTTTAGATTAAAAAGAAAGGGACTTCTTGCACGTTAGGTTAAATTATAATATTCAACTCTATTATCAAATTTTTCATTTTACTCTTTCTCTAATTTTTCAAAATATTTATAATAAGCGATTATACTAACACTGAAAAAATTTGAACCATAATTTAATAATAAATTCAAATCATTTGAATCTAAATTATCATATCGTGGGCACCAGATTCAATAACCCCAGCATTTGTAATACTTACAAATTTTGGATTAGTCTTTAAATGATCTACATTATCAACTCCTTGGTAAGAACATCCAGATTGTAACCCTTCTTTAATCTTCTTTATTACAAATTCAACTGGACCTTTGTATGGAACTAATCCAGAATAGCCCTCAACATTATTACTTTTAAATGTAGAACTTCCAGCATAAATTTTATATTGTTTACCATCTTTAGAAATTATATCTCCTGGAGATTCTTCCGTTCCAGCTAACATATTTCCAATCATTACTCCATCAGCAAAACATAAAGCTTTTACAATACTTCCAACTTTAGATAATCCACCATCAGCAATAATCTTTGGTCTATCATCTATACTCTTAAAATGTTGCCAAATAAAATCTAATGCTGTTAATTGCGGAACTCCATTGCCAGTTTCAATGCGAGTGGAACAACTTGAATTATGAACAATAGCATTATCAGCAATAAAACTATGAGTATTATCATCTATTGTTAAATCGAAAACTTCTGTTTCAAATTCATCTTCCTTGAATTCTAATAATTTTGATACTTGATAATTTTCTAATACCCTTTTATCAGCTGTATGATCAGCTGTACAAACGTAAAATTGTTTAATATTTTCTATTTTATTACCTTTCAAATTACCATTGTTAGGAAAAATCCCAGTTAATAAATATGTTATAACATTAAATAATTCTATTAATTTTATAGAAGTGTTATTAAAATTTATTCTTCTATTTTTTTCAACATATCCATCACTGTCAATTAAACCATCAGACATCCCTTGCAAATATTCTTTATTATTAATTAATAAATTTTCTGGTAAAAATTTTTCAGTTTTTTTACCAAAAGAAAATAAATAATCAGCAAATGGTTTATAATAAAAATGACAAGTAGTAAGATTTGCTGTAGAACTATTATCAGTAATAAAATCTTTATTAAAAATAGTTTTTATACAATTTCTTAATTTTTCTATAATAATATTATCTTCTAATCCAAAATACCAAGATACTCTTCCAGAATTTGATTTTAATTCTTTGTTTTCATGACAACATGCACAACCATCTACTAAAAATGTTCCAAAAATATAACCTAATTCATAAGATGGTTTCAAAATAAAATCTAACTTATATTTTCCATCGCGACCATCTTTAGTATATATTGGAATTTCAAATGTTTCTGGTAATTCAAATTTAATATTTCTTGGCATCAAAAAAGCTATTCTATCAGAATAACCAATCTCTTGCCATTTTAATTTATCCTGCTTTGGAATTGTTTTAGATTGTTCTGTTAAAATATTAACATATTTTTGATTTATAATAGTTTGTTTAGATACAGAATTCAAATCATTAATAAAATAATTATGATCCTTTGTTACAAATGTATCCTTATAAAAAATAGAATTCCTAAGTTTAGAAACTTTCTTAATTCCAGTAGAAAAAGATTTGAGAACTGTTTTTGGGTTTCCATCCTTATTTATAATTCTATCTCCATCTTTTACATCTTCAATATTCTTGTATCTTCCATTTGACATCAAAATCCTAGTGCCAGATGCAAAACATCCATTCCCAATCCCGCATTTAACTACATCAGCCCCTGCTATCCACAAATCATATGCACCATTAAGTGTTGCAATGTTTCCAGCTATTAATAAACAATCAGGATGAATATTCTTAAATGTTTGTATAGCTTTAATACAAGCATCAGAGTGCCCATGCGCAATATCTATACATACTATCTTTAAATCATTCTTAAAGTTATTATAGAATGTTTTAAACAACTCTATTTCATCTTCAACAACTCCAAATGATGTACCAACAAATGATGTGTACCCAATATCTACAATTTTTCTAAATGTAGTATTCCTATCTTCTTTAGAATCAAATCTATGAAGAAGAGCCATACATTTATTATCCGCTAATCTTAAGGCCATTTTATAATCAGTTACATGCTTCATATTAGCAGATACAATTGGTAAAGTTTTAATTCCCTTTCCCCAATCAACTATTAAATTAATATCAGATCTATGTTTAATAGAAGATTTTTTAGGAATTAGTAAAACATCATCATATGTATAACCTTTTATAACATTCATTATCAATCCTTTTCTCAGTGAAACTTTTTTTTTCACATGCTTCATATTAGCAGATACAATTAGTAAAGTTTTAATTCCCTTTCCCCAATCAACTAGTGAATTAATATCACTTCTATGTTTAATAGAAGATTTTTAGGAATTAATAAAACATCATCATATGTGTCAACTACCCTTACCAAGCGAAGCTTGGAAGGGCTTGTATCTACCAGACAATTGGTTAGGATCCCTCCAATTGCCTCGGAATTTAATCCAGGCGATAATTTAATAGTCGAATAATGTTTAATAACTAAAATTTTGATTCATTTTTCTAAAAAGATCACATTATATATTTGAATTAAGCCTCAAAGAGGTTTTGTACTATTTTTTTAGCACCATGTGATCTCCTATTTAGAATATATCAAGATATTTCTAAAATAAAGAAAAAAGTTTAACAACAAGAAGTCCCTCCACTAAAGGAAAGGGACTTCTTGTTGAAAAGGTTAAAATATTTTTATTCATTATTATCTCCTTTTGATATAAATAAATTTTCATATATATAATTCAATGTTTCTTTAATTGTACCAAATTCAGCAACATCACTACGCCTACTATATTTGTGAATTCCTATTTTCCCCCCATTTATTAATGAATAACTTTCTGAACGATCAATATCCATAATATCAATTATTTTTTCACCATCTTTAGATGGTCTAATTAATGTTAACAAATATTCTATTTTCTCCCAGTCATTACCAGGATTATTGTGTTTATGTGAACTACCCTCACCTAAAGGTAAGTGCTTCTTGGATCCCCATGGTTCCAACATATTGAAGATTATCTTCAATAGCCTGTCCCAGGCAATAAATGTTTCTAGCTGCATTCTCATCTCTATCATATATTTCTCCACAATAATGACAAGTTTTACTTGTATTTCTTGGATTAACTAATACTAATTTATTAGTCTTGTATTTTAAAAATGAGATTAATTGTGCTAGTTTAGCATTGCGAATGCTTTTATTTAGGTTCTTCCATTTTCCTTCTGACATTGATTTGACAGAAAGATCTTCTGCATAAATTGTATCATATTTTGAACCAAGTTTCTTAGAAACTTTATGCTGAAAATCATTAATTTTTCTAATTTTAGCATCATACAATCTATTAATTACTTTTTTGAGAAATTTACATTCTCTAGATCTTTTCTTTAATTTGTCTTTTTTACTTTGCAAAACACTTATTTGATTGTCAAAATATTTTGCATGTCTATTATTATTTATTTTTTCTATAACTTTTCCATTTTTATCTACTCCTACAACTAATGTTTTCAGTCCAATATCTATTCCAATTTTTCCATTACCATTTTTATTTTCAATATAATTTGTAGTAATATTCAAATAAAATTTATTATTTTTATTAGAAATAGATATTTGTTTAATTTCACCTTTTAATTCTCTATGTTTAATGAAATTAATATTTCCATAAACTTTAGTATGAAAAATATTATCTTTTATATTAAATCCTAATTGAGGATAGCATATTCCGAAAAAAATTTTTGCAAGATCTAAATCTTGGGAAACCAGCAATTTCTTTAGATTTAATTCTTCTGAAGAAGGATTTATAAGAATTATCTAATCTTAATGGAACTTGTTGTAAAACTTGGGAATGCATTTGATTTAATATTAGATCTGATGATTTTAGGGAAATCAATTCTGCTTGTTGTTCTTTTCTTCCAATTTTTATATTTTGTTTATAATTTTCAATACGTTGATTAAGGAAATAATTATATAGCCAATTAAGTTTATTAGCATGAAGCCAAAATTTAGCTTGTTGTTCCTTGGAAGGACATAATTTATATTGAAAAGTTAGCATAATTATTCTTGTAATATTCTTTGATTTTAGAAAATAATAAAATTCCATGGCAATTCATCCTTCCCCTAAAGGAAAGGGACTTCTTGCACGTTAGGTTAAAGCATTGAAACTATTCACATATTTTTTCAATACTTTATTTTGAAAACAAACTTTTCTTTATAGAAGGCCATTCAGAAAGAAGTTTCTCGACTGCTAAAAAATGTTCATTTAACAAATCTATTGCTTCTGTTTTTTGAGGATTAACATGTACATTATCTTTTTGTTTAATATCTGTAATACATCCCATTTCAATTTCTGTATTATTAGAATTCTGTATAGCTTTTTTACGCCAAAGAGGTAATGAGGCTAATGTTTTTTTAGCTCTTTGTAATTGATTTTCTAACATTTCTTTTTTAGTCATTTTATTTTACTTTCAATGTTTTGGTCTTGGTGGTTTTGGAGTTGTCTTATGTTTTATCTTAACTGGTTCTAATTCATTGTCAACTACTTTTTCAAGTTTTCTTTGAATTTGAAATTCTTGTAAATTTTTAATAGCTTGTTCATAATTACCTTCTTGCATTGGATGCAATCTCACATATTCTTTTATATAATTTTTATAAATTGGATCTTTTATATATTGACGCATTAATGTTATTACTTGTTCAGAAGGTAACCTTGTAATATCTCTCATTTTACGAAGTTCTTCTACTTTTTCAGGATTTAAATATCCACTTTCTTGTTGAACAAGTTTTTCTATAAAATCAGATGTATTATGTGCAAGCCCATCTATTGTATTTAAATAAGTAGAAAGTTTTAAAGCTTCATCTGGATTTTTTGTTTTTTCAGTAATTTCAATTTGATTTGATAATGTAATTAATGCATTTGCAAATGTAGACCAAGGTTGCCCACCAGTTGCTCCTTCAAAATCATTTAAAAAACCAGTAGCTGCTAAACTTAATGCACTTTTATAATCACCAATAGAAATTAAATGTTGTATTTTTTCTTTTGATTTTAAATTTTTTGATAAAGAATATTCATTGGAAACTGCTTTTGTACCATATTCAAAAATTTCTTTTGCTCCAGGAATTAAATCTGATGCTAAAAATTTTTGAACTTTTTCAGGATTTTCTAAATCACCAACTAATACTGGAATTAAACTATGCAAAATTCTTATTGCCATATTTTGTTTTAAATCAGCTTCTTTGACAATATTATAATAAATTTTTGCGTATCTTAAAACTTTGTTAATCATATGTTTATGGCAAATTAGTAGTGATTGGATTTGAACCCATACAATATCAGTGTTTATTATATTTGAATTTTAGCTGTGGCGGAGAGGTTCGAACTCCCAATCAACTGAGTAACAATCAGCCGGCTTACCAATTTGCCTACACCACAATATATTTTATAATTCTTCAATTTCACTTATATCTTCTGAATATTCATTTTCTCCATGTTTAAGTAATGCCAATGCATCTCCAGCAAGATCGTTAAAATTTGTATTTTGTACATTGGTGAAACAAAATCTTACATCAACTAATCCTTTGGATTTAGCGTTTTCTGCCCATTTGGAAATTTCTAAACTATTATTCATGATTACCTCTTTATTGCCCAATATCCAATTGGTGGGCATTCTATTTTTAATTTAACACATCTATCTTTTATTGCCCTATCAGATATACCAAATTCTTTTGATAATGCAAGTATTGATTTTGACCAAACTAATTCTTTTAATTTTTCTGCATCTGGCCAATCTATTTTTTCACTATTTTTATGATAACATTCTGTATTACAATATTTATTTTCACAAAATTTACCACAAAAAATACAAGTATTAATATTATTTGATTTTTGATCAGGAGTTAATTTTTTAAGTTTACGATAAACCGTAGATTTTCCCATTTTTATTTTAGCACATATTTCATCAACAGATAATGTCTGTGCCATTTTTATCAAGTCATTATCTGATGGCCATTTATAGCTAGTGAAATATTTTTTCTTACACTCAGTACCACAAAAAATATGTTTACTTCTATCAATTTTGCTTTTATATGTTATTAACGTTATTCCGCAATAATCACATTTATATTCTATTGACTTATTTTGTTTTGGTAAAATTTTTATACTATCAAATTTAATTTTAAACAATTTTTCATGTTCTTCAGCATGACAGTTTGCACAAAGTAAAATACATTTATCAAGTTCTATTTTAATTTTTTCCCAAGATTTTATACTTTTAGAAATACCAAAATCTTTTTGAGTAGGATCTTTATGATGAAAATGTAAAGCATTAACACTTTTATTATATCCACAAATACTACATTTTCCACCGAGATAATTAATTGCCTGCTTCTTTAAGTTTCTACGTCTTTCTGTAACTCTTATTTGTATTGATTTATTTTTACTCATGTTTTGCTCCCCGGTCAGGAATCGAACCTAAAACCATTCGGTTAACAGCCGAACGCTCTACCAATTGAGCTACCGGGGAATATATTTAAATACTATGCTAAATAAATATATATCGAAAAATTTACCAAAGAATTGAAACTTTTTTATTATGTAAACGATTCACAATTTTAATAAATAAAATAGTAGGAGTAGCCATAATAGCAAAAGGAATAAATACAATCATTCCAATAACATTTAATATTTTTTCTTCATTCATATAACTATCTTTCTTATATATCCCAAATTTTTTTGTATTCTTTTATTTTAATAATTAAAGTTGGAATAAGAAGAATCCAAGCAAATGGTACAATTAATATTAATATTATTTTTAATATAGATAAACATTTTTTCATAATTTTCTTTTGGTAATAAAGTTAGCGAGAAAATATTTTAATTAAACTATGATTACTTATTATCGTTTTTCTTCGTATCTACACATATTTCCAGTGGTACCGAATCTGAAGGTCATATACTTTAGTTTAGATTTTACCAATGAATCAATTAGAACTTGGGTATGGAATTTCTTTCTAACTCCTCTAAACGTAAAGATAGATTGGAAAATGGCTACTGGTTTTAACATAGCACTATTCAAACAAGTAATTCAACCAGATTTTTACTGGCATCTTTTTCTCTAGTAGACTGTACAAGTTACGCTCTTGTCTCTCCCGCTCTTCAGGTGGGCGCTTTCTCTAGATTAGCTTACAGTCCTAAATATTTAGATTAATTGTAACTGAAAATTTTCTCCAGTCAAGGACTTTTTTCAGTTAGTGTGGTATGTAGGATTCGAACCTACTCAACATTACATAACAGTTTTACAGACTGCCGCAGCTCTCCAACTCTGCCGATACCACATAGAAAATTCAATTGTCAAAGTACAAGGAAATATTATTATTTCTTTAGCTGGGATATTAGGGGTTGAACCTAAATTGTACAGATTCAGAGTCTGCTGCATTTCCAATTATGCTATATCCCAAAAATCAAGAAATCCGACTTCGCGTTAGCTCTGTCGGATCTTTTATACCTCATTTTTCTTTTGAGGTCAACACCGACAGAAAATATTTGGTTGATTATACTTTGCAAAATTTGGACGCGCAAAATTATTACCCATTTTGGGATAATTATTCTGTTTCCAATTGCGTGAGCTATTAATCATGATTTTATATTGAATTATGCGTATCTTTCTCGACCAAAAATTATTTATCAAATTTTGCAATTATATAATGAATTAATGATTTGTTTTATATTTTTCAAGAGATTTTTCAAATCTTTTCGTAATTGATCAATATAATCATTTATCTTTTCACTAGATATAGTTTTATATTGAAATATTATTTCACTTCGTTTTTTTAAAAAGTCAATAATAATTTCGTATCTTGTTATGGTAAACGGATCAACTACAATTCCAGGTGCATTGGTAATGGTTAATACGGGTCTTGTTGATAGTGTTTTAAATAGATTAGCTATTCAATTACATATTGATGAAACAATTGATGCTGAGACTTTTGATATACGTCTTGCTGCAGATCCTAATTATGTTTATAATGTACGCGCTTTACGAAGACGTGTTATGGTTACTAGAAATTTCCAAGATTTAAACAATAGAGAATATATGGATGTTGTCCTTTATGTTAAACATGGAATGGCATCAGTTGCAATAAATTGTTTCGGAGTTCCAGGTCAAACTTATTTGGTAAGTAATATTACTTGGGGCTCTATTTGTATATATAATACAGATCTCGATAGAACTTGTTTAACTTGTGGTTCATGTGTTTGTGATTGTACTTGTTATAATGGATGTTGTGATGGATATTGTAATAATTCTCCATATTATCCAGCTAGATATGATCCGTGTTATCCAGCAGAAAACCATATTTATAATCAAATACCAAATACAGGAACTTTTGGTCGTAGTTATACATCTACTGATAGATGCTTGTGTGGACAATATCAATGTACTTCTGATGGATGTATTGGTGTAAGTGATTGTAGGTTGGTTAAGTCGTAATTGGAACTTTGAAAGTTTTTGCCTCTGTTATTTTACCTTCAATAAATTTCATTGAATCATCAATTTTTTGTCTTAATTTTTTCCACCAATTTTGTATATTTTGATCATTTTGTTTTAAAATCATAGACATCCAATTATCATTCATATCATTGTTTCTAAAATTATCCCATACACCTTTAAATGTATTAAAAGAATTTGATAAATTATTTATATCTATTGGTTGTATAGCTAAAACACCATAATATAACCTTATACCATTCGATAAAGATAATAAATGTTGTAACATTTGGTTGGATATAAGTTTTTGTGGTGGGTTTACACCAGGCGTTACTACTTGTTTAATCTCAGCTTGATATATTTGTTTTATTTTATAATCTAAAGTATAAATAAGACCAATAGATAAATCTTCATGAACATGTGGATCTGCTAAAACATTTGAAATGGTTTTTATATTATTTAATGCATTGGTTAATTTTACACTTTGTGTGGTTGGTGCTGGTATGGGCGCAGGATTGGTAGTCAATTGTGCACATTTATAAAATAATTCAGATGCTTTTAATATATCCATGTATTGATGCTGTATTATTGAAACACACCTACTAAACAAGTTTGAAAGTGTCTTTTTTTTATATTATGCTAAACTCTACAGTTATTAGATTGGTAATTATTTTCTTCAAAGCTTTTATTCCAATCTTCTAAAAATGAATTATAATCTATCAGGTATCGCGTTAGGTGCTTTTCGAGCTCGTTCACAAGAACAGTAAACTGCCATTGCTCAGTAACTTGCGCAAGTTTAGTGAGCAATGGCAGTTTACTGGTGCACGCCCTAGGAAAGTCTTCCTTTCCGATCCATGCTTCGCGGCTGGCCCATCTAATCTGTGTTATTGCCCATTTTAATACCAAAATTTATTTCCATTTACATTCTCAACAGTTGTCCTATTAATTATTTTATCTAAAAACCAAATTTTTAGAATATTCATTATTTATAACCTTCACTAGCCCATCCATTACCCTTTAACTGAAATCCTAATCCACCAGAGATTAAACGCTTCGCTGTTTTTTCTTTACAATTTGGACAAATTGTTTCTGATTTATCAGTTATTTTTGCCTCTATAATCCATTCATAACCACACTGTGTACAAACATATTCATATGTCATTATTATATTCCTCGTAATTTTTTTAAACTTTCTTCGCCACAAATTAAATAATTAGAATCAATCTCTATCTGCTTTGGTCGAAAATTCATACCTAATATAATTTTGTTAATATTAATTCCTAAAACTTGTTGTAGAATAGCAACTCTTAGAAAAATGTCAATCGATTCATCCCGAAATAATACCCATCCAGCATATTCAGTTTCATTAGAATTAGTTATAACTTTCATATAATCATTTACCATATTTATTCTTTGCCAATAATCTTATTGGATTTTTTAATATTTTCAAATGATTCCAATGGCCTTAAATTCTCTAATGCCCAACTTTTTTTAAAATTCTCTTCTTCCATAGTAACGTATGGTAAAGAACTTTGTGGAATTATATGATCAATCTGCCATGTTCTCTTCTCTAAAGAGATTAATCCCCAATTGTCCCAACTCATCCAGGATTCAAATTGTAATTCTAAATGCTGTTTAAGTTCATCTATTGTATAAGGAAGATATTCTATCATGGATTTACCAAATTTGCAAGAACTTTTCTTCCTCAAATAAATATTAATACTATTGGAAATATTTGCCCTTAATTTGAATATAGGATCTGCCCTTCTCTTGTTAGCTTTCCATTCACAATTATATTTCCTATGCTTGTCTTTATTATCCTTATTATAATTTCTCTTGTATTCTGAAATCTTATCTTTATTTTCTATAGCATATTTTCTTAAAGAGTTCGCATTTTTTTTACAATACTCTTCCATATATACCTTAATCTTTATTTTATTCTTCTTATTGTACATTATATTCTGTTCTATTATTCTTTCTTTATTATCAGAATAATATTCCTGAAACTTAGTTTTGTTTTTAGTATAATACTTTCTCTTACATTCTTTACACTGACAACATAATCCATCTTTTTTTCTTAAATCTTTTCCAAAATTATTTTCTGTTTTATCTACTTTACATTTAGTACAAGTTTTCATTAGTGAATAATTTTGTTAGATTTCTTAATGTTTTCAAATGATTCTAATGGACGTAAGTTTTCAAGTACCCAACACTTTTGGAAATTCTCATCTTCCATTGATGTATAAGGTAATTTACTCTGTGGAATTATATGATCAATTTGCCATGTTTGTTTATTTTGGATATGAGGGCCGTAATTATCCCAATTCATCCATGGTTCCCACAAAGATTCTAAATGTTGGCGAAGATCTTCTGAATTATATTTCAGATGTTTAAAACAACTAACTCCATATTTATCAGAATTATTATGTTTGAGAGCTTTATAAATAACACTGGACACATTCCCTCTTAATCTATAAGAAGGATCTTTTCGTCTTCGGTTTCTAATATATTTGGTTAGTGTTTCTCTTACTTTTTCTATGTTCCCTTGTTTATATTCTTTTTGCTTTGTTATAACCCTCTCTTTATTGTTTTTATAATGCTTTCTATGTTTTTTATTTATTTCCGCCTTCTTTTCTTTATAATATTTTAAGCTATATTCTTGTAGTTTTTGTTTTCCATCTTCGCTTTGAGCGTATTGTTTATGGTATTCCGATATTCTTTTCTTATTTGTCTCTCGATATTGTTTGCGATATTCTTTTAATTCTTCCTTATGCTCTTGTCGATGTTCTTTGCTACATTTTTTACACCAAATATGCAATCCATCTTTTCTGTTTTTATCTTTGCAAAATGCACTTTTATCTTTTCCCATTTTACATTTATAACAAATTTTCATATCATTCCAATTATTTACCAAGAATTTTATTAGATTTCTTAATATTTTCAAATGCTTCCAATGGTCTTAGATTTTCTAGCGCCCAACACTTTTGGAAATTCTCATCTTTCATTAATGTATAAGGCAATTTGCTTTGTGGAATTATATGATCAATCTGCCATCTAAATTCTCCAACTTTTGCAAATCCCCAATTTCCCCAATTCATTTCAGAAGTAAATTGTTTTTCAATATGCTCTCGAAGTTCCTGAATTGTATATGGAATATATTTTGAAATGGATTTACCAAATTTTCCCGAGTTTTTAGTTCTTAGAAAATTTCTAACAGATGCTGAAACTCTTTTTTGTAATTTGAATACAGGATCTTTTTGCAATTGCTCTTTTTCTCTTAACTTATGATAGTTAATAATTTTTTCTTTATTTTTAGAATAATATTTCTTCAAATGTTTTCTTTTGTTTGTATTATCTTTGGCATACCTTGCCCTATCTTGAGTGTTCTTACATAATTTGCAAAGACTATTTAATCCATCTTTACTATCACTACATTTTCTAAATTCACATTTATCTTTCTCTATTTTACATTTTTTGCAAACTTTAACCATGTTAAAAATTTATTCCACTAAAATCATAAGTAACTATACAATTATTAGTTAGATATAAATGTTCTTTACTATCTATAATAATTCCTTTAGATGAACATTTTCCTAAATTTATAACATCTACAATATATCGAATAGGTTTATATTTAGTTCGCTCTTGTACAAGATTTAATTTTCTTGGTAATTTAAATAGTTTAAGATCATTTGGTGCTGATATTCTAATTCTAAAAGAAGGCTTTCCATTCTTCTTTTCACCTTTATATGTAAATTTAGTGATTCTTTCTTTGCATTTTGGAATTCCTCCTAAACTTTGAACCAACCATATTACATCTTCAGCAAGCTGTCTAGATGTAGTGCAAAATTCAAAATTCTTTCCAATTTTTGAATCAACCGAACCATCAGTATCCATTAATCCTTGTAATAATTCTATTCTATCATTAATAGAAGAATATTTGAAATCATTTGGTATGAATTTTTCATGGGAATGCTTATTCCACAAATTATTTGATTTCAAATAATCTACAAATCTTGAAGATAAATTTTCCTTTCCAAATTGCCAATTTAATTTGCGATATGTTTTACCAGAATAAATAGAATTATATATTTCTTTATCATAATATCCATCCTCAATAACATCACTTATGGTATTGTAAGTTCTTTGTATTTCAGAGTTTAAACTAGAAATTATATTTTTACCTTTTCTAACTCTAAAAATTCCAATGATTTTATAATCATATCTATCGATATATTTTATTTGCAAACCAATAGATTTAATCTCTTCACTTAACATATTAATTATAAATTGATCTGACGATGAAAAAGTTAAATGATTGCGAAAACTTCCATCACCTAATAACAAACCAAAAGAATAAGGGAAAATGATTAAATCATTTTTTGGTAATTTAATTGGTAAAGTTATTGGAATGCTATGATTTTTCTTATGATTATAAATCAATGAATTTTGTATTTCAAGTATTGTTCTAGGTTTTCCTATTTTATGATAATCTCTTTCTAAACTTGTTATAGTATGTAGAAAATTATTTGCGCTGCATTTTATATCTGTTCCATCACTAAACTTTATCAAGAAAATTTCTTCATCTTTTAATAAAATAGATATTATAGGAACTAATTCACCATCTGGTGAATATACTAAATCACCAATTTTTAAGTCGGCTATTTTAGTATATCCACCAGAAGTTAATACACAATTCAAATTAATCTAAACGTTCTGTAGCTAAGTTAGCCAATTCTGAACGCTCTCCTTTTGTCATTGTTAAGTGCCCAACTATTGGATGGTTGTGAAGACGCTCAGCAATAACAGCTAGTCCACAACTATTACGATCTAAGTACGGAGTATCTATTTGTGAAGGATCTCCAGTAAACACGATCTTAGTACCTTCTCCGCAACGAGTAATAATAGTCTTTATTTCATGTAGAGATAGATTTTGAGATTCATCAATTAACACGAACTGATTATGTAAACTCCTACCTCTAATGTATGTAATTGGTTCTACATTGATAACTCCTTGTGCAATAAGATCTTCGTATTTTTGATGAGCAAATTTATCACTCTTACCTTTCTTACCACCACCAATTAGAATTAAATCTAAGTTATCATAGATTGGTTGCATATAAGGATCTAGTTTTTCAGCAATTGAACCTGGAAGGAATCCAACATCATTACCAAGAACTACAATTGGTCTTGCTATTGTAAGCTTTGAGTATTTTCCTTCATTTAGAACTTTAGACAGACCTACCAATGTAGACATTATCGTCTTTCCAGATCCAGCAGTTCCAATCAAAGATACTATTTTTATGTTGTCGTCTAATAGCAAATCTAGCGCATAATTTTGTTCTCTATTTCTAGGCTTTATATTAAAAATTCCATCTTTTGGAATATTTAGATGTTTGACAACATGATTTGCTTTATCATATTTACCAAGAGCTGTTTTACCACTCGGTTCTTTTAATGTAACATAAGCATTGTAATAAAAATCAATATCTTTGTTTACATATAGTTGTTTATCAGTGAAAAAAGTATTAATATCACCATCTTCAACATCATAATTAACAACACCAGTTATGAGGTGTGTGAAGTCAATAGATTGTGATTCATATGATTCTGTATGGAATTTTAAGCTTTCAGCCCTAATTCTTAGGTTGATGTCCATAGTTACCAGAACAACATTAACATCAGGAGAAGTTAGATCTTTAATTTCTGCAAAGCATTGTAGAATTGCATTATCGACACTACTTCTATCTAAACCTACATTAAGTGTTCTTCTTTCTTTTGGTACATAGATATACAGTTTTCCATCATCATTAATATCCACGCCATCTGATAGTGAGCCTTGTTCACGTAACTCATCTAAAATTCGACAAGTTTCTCGAGAATTTCTTCCTCGGCTGCTATGTTCGGATTTAATCTTATCTAGTTCTTCTATAACATAGATAGGAATATACAAGTTATTATCTTCAAATTGGAAGATTGACTTTGGGTCATGAATTAGAACATTTGTATCTAGAACATAGTTTTTTTTCATTTATGAACCTCTATTTTTTGTATATAACTTAAACATCGCAATTTTTCAACATTATCACATGGACTTAAAAAAAACAAGTATGTATATTGAAAAATTTTGTACTGATCTTATTCCTGGCGGACTTTCAGATAATAGCAAAAAAAAGTTTAATCCGCAAGAAATAAGTAAAGGTAAAAAAGTAGAAAAAGAACATTCCAATAACCCTGAAATTTCAGAAGAAATTGCTAGAGATCATTTAACAGAAGATCCTGATTATTATAACATGCTCGAGTTAATGGAAAATCCAGGTGAGCTAATTAAAAATCCTAAACAATATAAAAAGACTCTAAAAACCATATTAAAAAAATTATTAAAAGCTATTGACGAAGAAGATGATAGTAAGTGTGCTTCAATTAATAATTACGCTAGTATATTTATTAAATGTGCACAAGTAGGAAGTCCAAACATTACTATACAACCTGGAAAACCTGAGGCTAATTGTGCTTTAGATATTCTTAAATTATATGATCCAAATTTTTTCATGAAGGTTAAGGAAATTGTTATAGGACCTTCAGCTGATTATGGGCATGTAGAATCTGGTCCAGATAAAGATCCTTCTATTGTTTATATTAATGCAGATCGTATTGTAGCAGAAGCTGGACAGCAAAGTGGCAAAGCAGCTGCTATTGCTACAGCTAGTGTAATTGCTCATGAAACTGCTCATGTAATTTCTTTCAATGAAGAACAAGGATTTGTTGGAGGAGAAGTTCCAGCAGAACAAGAAGAACAAAAATTTAAGCAATGGTTAGATTCTGGTGGAATGCAAAGAGTTGAGCAATTATCTAGTTATCAAGTATTAAAGTGAATTTATTCTTCTAAATATTTTAGAAAAATTTTTCTATTACTTACAAAACCTTTTCTTATTTTCTTTATTACAAATTGGACACTGAGATTTAAAATATTTAGTTCCCATACAAGATTCATATTCTTTTATAAAAGAATATGAATCTTCAATTTCACTTAGATCTTCATATATTGCACTATAACGTCGTATTTCTTTTCCTACATAATCTGTGTATTCGTCATCTTCAAAGTTAGAATATTTTAATGAATCAATTTCATATTTAATAGATTTTAAAGCTTTTGTTCTGAATTGTTTTTCATTAATTTCTATAATATGATTTGTACAAATAGTGTGTCCGCAAGGAAGTTCTGCAAAACCTATTAATTCAGCTGTATTACAGCAATCACAAATTAAAGAAATATTACTTATATTCATAAAATTCTGTAAGTCTATAATAATTTTAAGTCTCCACTAACTAAACTTTCTCGTACTTTTACAATAATTTCTTCTTTGGTAAAAGAACTAGTTTTAATAAAATAATTTAATATATCTTTGTCACGAATTGATGAAAATGCACAAATTGGGCATTGAGCTCTAACATATTCCGTATTAAATTCATCACGATAAAGTTCTTGTCTAAAATTTCCAAAATTTTCAGAATTTACCATATCATTATAAAGTTTTTTAAGAGAATCTCTTTTATATTTACTCTTTTTTTTATATTTAATCTTTAATATTGCTTTTTTAATTTCTTCTAATGCTGATTTTTTAAAATCTTCTTCAGAAATATCATCAATATGATCTTTACATATTAAATGTCCACACGGTAACATAGTCATATTAAAATCTTCGGGACAACAATCCATACCAGATTCTACTTTTTCACAAACCTCACAAATAAAAGAACTACTAGAACTATTACTTACAAATCCATTTCTTATTTTCATTTTGTATTTCCTTTTTTTATATTTATAAAAGATTCCAATGGCCGTAAATTTTCAAGTGCCCAACATTTTTTAAAATTATTATCTTCCATTGATGCATAAGGTAATAAAGATTGAGGAATTATATGATCAATATTCCATGTTCTTTTATTATTACTAATTTTTCCATGGTTATTCCAATTCATCCAGGGTTCCAATTGTGATTCTATATGTTGTTTAAGTTCATTGATAGTATATGGAAGATATTTAATTATTGATTCTCCAACTTTAGATGAATTTTGGTTTTTAAGTGCTCTATTTATTGTATTAGAAATATTTTGACGTAATTTGAAAATAGGATCTTTTAATCTTCGTTGTTTTATATAACCTTTTTTTTGTTCTTTGATTTTGTTTTTATTATCAATATAATAATTTTTATGATATTCTAAAATTTGTTCTTTGTTATCAATATAATAATTTTTATGATATTCTAAAATTTGTTCTTTATTGTCAGCACGATAATTTTTCTTATATTCTAAAATTTCAGTTTTACTATTAATATAATATTCTTTGTAATTTTCTAAAATTTCATCTTTATTATCATTGTAATAATTTTGTTTTTGTTTTAAAATTTTAACTTTATTATTAATATAATAATCTTTCGAACATTTTTTACATTTGCATTGTAATTTGTCTTTGGTAGATTTATCTTTATAAAATTCCGATTCATCCTTTTTTATTTTACATTTTGAACAAATTTTAGTCATATTTATTTTTGTTTAAGATATATTCTTAATTCATTAAATGATGCAAATTTATTACGAATCTCGTCATGAATAGATTTTTTATCTATTGATTTTAATAAATAAGATAATGTTATTTCATCATTAATCATAGCTAGTGAACAAACTGGACATTGCTCTTTTATATATTTTTTATAATACAGTTTTTCTAAAATTTTTTCAATCTCTATTCTTGAAATATTATTTTTTAATTTTTCAAGATTTTCATTGCGTTTATGATTATGATCTAAATTGTGTTTATGATTATATTCAATGTCATCTATAAGTATTTCTATAACTTTTTTCTTATATTCTTCATCGGAAATTGTCAATAAATGTTTTTCACAAATTCTATGTTCGCATACAAGATCTATTAATCCATATTCTTCTGGAGAACTATAATCGTGACCAGCTTCTGTAAAGCCACAAGCATCACATGTAAAAGAACAACTCGAACTATTACTTACAAATCCATTTCTTATTTTCATTTTTTTTTATTCCTTTGAGTAAAGTGAACTTTTACAAATTTACCATTCTTTACCTTATAAGGTACATTGGCTTCGATTCCATCTTCACCAATATATCCAATTGCTTTCCTTAAAAGTTTACAATCATACCATTTAATAATAATTGTTCCATTATTTCCTGCCATTGCAGTTCCACCAGATCCTGCAGTTGCAGTTCCATAATTTCCTACAGTTGCAGTGCCAAACAATCCTGCAGTTGCAGTCCCATGGTATCCTGCAGTTGCAGTCCCATATTCTCCTACTTTTGCAGTCCCATATTCTCCTGCTTTTGCAGTACCACAATATCCTGCCATTGCAGTTCCATTATCTCCTGCAGTTGCAGTCCCATATTTTCCTGCTTTTGCAGTCCCACGTTCTCCTGCTTTTGCAGTTCCATTATCTCCTGCAGTTGCAGTTCCATTATCTCCTGCAGTTGCAGTCCCACCATATCCTACAATTGCAATCCTATTATCACCTACATTAATTGTTTTGCAAATTCCTTGTTCCTTAGCCCTTCGGGCCAATGCTTTCTTTGCTCTTTCTTTTAAAGTAGGATCATTTTTGTATGTCCATTCTGGATAAATATCTTGATCAACTTTAAAGATCCAAGTTGAAAGATCCTGTGGAGTATCAGAAGGAGTAATTTCAACTCTCACAAGTTCACATCTTTCCTCATTATCAAATGAGGAAAGATAACATTTACTAATTATATCTTCATGAGAATCAGAATTCTTAAGATAATATTCGGAAATCTTAGTCAATACAAATGATGCAAATTTACACATGATTATTATACCTTATATAAAGGACATTCCCTACATCCAAATTTATTTCCACAAGCAGTTTTTATCAAGCTTTCTCTGAATTCTACCATACGTTCATGTAACCAAACTTCTTTAACAAAATCATCACAATTAACTACATCTAATCCATTTTGCCATCCATTACATCCTTCAGCAAATGAACAAGGAGTAGCTTGTCCTTTATAATTAATAAATATTGAGAATAATGTACTTTCACAAGGCTCTACATATTTATAAATTTTATTAAAATTTGGATGACCTTCAATTGAATTTAAAAATTTAGCCGCTGAACAACTATCACATCCAATCATTATTCCTTTATCAATAGAAAATTGAATTAGATTATTAAATTTATTTTGAGATAATTGATGATAAGTAACTCCACGACCCTTTGTTTTAAGTGATAATAAAACAATTGCCTTAACATGTGCAAGCCTAGGATCATTAAGACGATCTTCTAAAGTTTCCATACACATGTCGTAGGTCTCTTCACTTACCATAATATGAATATTTATCTGCTTCATTCCTGCATCAACTAAATGCTGAATTGAATCATAACAAGCATCTTTTTCAGGATATCTACTTACAGCAACTGCTCCGCAAATATTAGCTAATTTAGATGCAGTATCAGGAGTAATCTGAGCAACGGTAATATTTGGAATTACTCCATTAGATCTGGTATATTCCATCATATCAAATAAATCAGGATTTGCTGTAGCACTAGCATCAGCTCCAAATGCAATCTGCGTTAATATTTTAGTTTTAGTAATATTATTAAATACCTTCTTAAAAGTCTCAAGTGACATGTTACTTCCAATTGGAGTATTCGATTTATAACAATGTTTACATACTTTGCCATTAACTCCATTACAAATAGTAGTAATTTCTATATCTACAATTTCTGGAGCAGGTGCCATTGTAGGATCTTCACTTACTATTTTCCCATATCGCTCAAAATATCCAGTTTTTTTATCAAAATAATAGTTGTAATTATTTGAATAAACTTTTTTATATGTAAGTCCTTCATCAACCATGATAAAGTCTGGAGATACTAAATTTTGTTTACTAGTCATTTTTATAATCTTTCGCAAAATTGAAAAATATCAAGAACCCTAGTGAAGTACCAAAATAATTTTTGTCAAATCTTTTTCTGGTAAAAACTATTAAGTGAACTAAAGGTAAGGGACTTCTTGTACGTTAGGTTAATAAATGAAATTAATATTCTAATCCCAAAAGATCTCCAACTTGCATTGCATCTTCTGATATCATTAATTTACATTCTTCAAATCTCTAATGGAGATCCTTTTTTACAATCTTTAACATTATTGGTGAATTCTAAAAGATGAGTTATAATATTTGGAGGATCTTTTATCATTATTTTACCCTTAAATAGTTTATTACCTTTGGAATTTCTAATAATCTTTCCTCAGGCACATTTCCAATAACATTAATATGTATATTTTCTTTATCTGAATATGCTCTCACAATATATAAACTATAATTTTTTGTACTACACTGTGCTGCAAAATCATCCATTGTGTAACAATTTTTAATTCTAAATTCTTCCCAACCCAATGCTAATTTTGGAAGATGAGAATAATTCCACAGATCATTTGCCTTGTCAAGATCTTTTTTGATTAATCCTATCGCTTGTACACCAATTTTACCAGATTTGTCAATTATATAATTATTTGATAAATCTTGTGATGAATTATTACTTCTAACAACTTCTCCATTATTCGTAATTTCAAAGTCCATTTTGATTTCTCTTTTTTATAAAATTATGTGATTTCACTCTTGAATTTAAGAAAATCTTTATTTTCTATAATTTGACAACCATTTGTAGTATATTCTTTAGAATCTAAATTAGATAATTGATAAGAAGATGTTGTCATTTTATACCATCTAACTTCTTCCTTATATGCTAAAAATTTTTCCGAAGTTTCTGTATTCTTTAATACTAAAACTATATTATCTTTATTTATAAAATAATTTATATCTTTAATATATATAATTACTTTTATTGCTTCTTTAATGTTGTAATGTTTATATGAACCATAAATAATAACAAAAGAATTTAAATCACTCATATTAATATCTTTTCTCTAATAATATCATTTGTTCTGTGAACTACCATCACCTAAAAAAACTTCTTGCATATTAGATTAAATTTTTCATAATATAATTACACACACTATAATAATTGCAAAAATTATTTGTAAAATTAATTGCATAATTATATATAAAAAATATTTGGAAAGTGCTACATTTTTACCCACTTCCGTTAAAATTTTTAGCCGCTCATTATTTTCTGTTTTGAGATTTTCTAGTAAAATAACATTTTTATTAAATAAATTAAATGGATGTAATAATAAAAATGGAATAGGAATAAATAATTTGAAAGCTGTGTCTGATATAAATGTAATAACTGCGTATTCTTCTTTAGATAATTTTATATACTTAACCATAAATGTCTTTCTGTGAACTACCCTCAACTAAAAAGAACTTCTTGCACGTTAGGTTAAAATAAACTATACACCAAATTAAATAAAAGTCAAATTTTTTCTTGGTAAAATGTCTAAATATATTCTGGAAATAACATAACTTTCATCTTTTTCTTAAATTCTTTAGAAATGTTCTTACGCTCACAAATAAATCTTAAATCGTCATATCTTATGTTATTTCTGTATCTGTAAATAAATTCTTCACTAATATTTTGATTAATACAAATATAATGCCAATCTACTAAATTACTGTATCTTGAAATAAATTCCTCACTTAGTATTTGATATTGACAAATTAAACTCCAAATAACTTTATTATAATATTTGCTAATAAAATCCTCAGATAAATCTTGACGCATTGATATTGTATACCAATTTAACCTGTCCTTGAATTTTTTAATAAATAACTCCGAAAATTTCCTGTTGCTGATTTCATTCCAATTAATCATTTTTCCAAAATTTTCAATGAATTCTTCACTAAGTACTTGCCCCCTGCTAATAAAATTCCAATCTACTTGGTTTTGAAATTCTTTGATGAAATCTTCAGATAATACCTGATAATAAGAAATATTACTCCAATTAACTTCTCTCTGAAATTCTCGTATGAATTCTTCACTAAGCTTTTGATGTCTCGATATCTCTGTCCAATATATCCTGTGCTTATATTCTCGTATAAACTCTTTAGATAAATATTGATACCTACAAAATAATTTCCAATCTATTGAATTGATATTATCTTCAAAAATCTTTTTACTTATATATTCTTTATAATTAATTTGTAACATAATTTATCCAATTGTTAAATCTCTTCTGGTAAATTAAATATTATCCTTCTTGATCTGATTCTATATTGTAATATCTAGATTAATCTCTTAATATGTTCTTTTTACCAGAAAAATAAATTATAATTTTTAATAAAATTAATTATTTGAATACGTAAATCCTAAATTAATAATATAAATTAGATGCTTCCCGTAAAACTCTGTCGTAAGCTTTGTTGAGTAATCGTTTGTTTGCTTTACCCTCCTGCTTAGCTTCAATTGCCTCGGTTTCTCTATAATCTCTAATTGTTAAATCTAATTTGGAAAATTCTTCGCTATAAAATATCCTCTCGAAATCTTTAGTATGCTCTGAATAATTTCTCGAAAGATTATTGTGTATGATAATCCTTCGCTCAATATAAAAATATCCACAAAAAATACAACCAGTTAATATAAAAATTATATTGACTTTAATAGATATTAAAATTAATAAAAATAATATTATACTAATAAAAATATTAACATTCCTTAATAAATTTGAAAAATCCCTGTGATAATAAAAATTCATCCTTGAACTAAAAAACATTTCCCATGCTAAATTACGATTAGATTCTAATTCATTCATAATATATTTCCTTTATCTACAATATTAAAATCTTGTGTACTTCCTACCCATTAATCTATCCTTAAAACTTCCACTTGTTTAATCTAGAATCTATTAATATCTCTAAATTATCACTGTGGCTAATCAGAATACTTAGATTTTTTTTTTCTTCAATTCCACTACTATTAAAATTATCCTCAATATGTAAATGTTTGACTTCCTGTTTAATACTCTATCATCATCCTCTACATATGTCAACTCCATCTTTTTAATTCTACCTATATCCCTCAATAACGTAGTTATTTTATGCTTAATTTATTGACCTATATATTTTTTTCTAAAATAACTTTTTGTTTCTTGGTAAAATAAAATAAATTCATCAATAAATTATTAACATGTTTAAATTAAAACTCGTAATAAAATAAATAGATTGCTTGTTGTAAAATAAATAGAGATAGATAAATAGATAGATTGCTTGTTGTAAAATAAATAGATAAATAAATAGATAAATAAATTACTTGTAGATAAATAAATCCCTTCCATAAAATTAACTAGATAATTTACTAAACTTTATAAAACTTTTATCCAAATTTAATAGATAGATAAATACATTATCTTTTCTGTATAAAATTGAAATTGAAATCTAAATAGTATAGATAAATAAATAGATAGATAGATAGATAGATAAATAGATAGATTGATTACTATTGTATAAAACTTTTAATATGTAGATTGTTATTTTATAATACCTTCGTAGTAAAATCTTTGCCATAAAACATTGTATAAAATCTTTGCCAGATCCCCTTTTTAAGGTGTCCGACCGGTCAGCCGGTTCGGGTCGGCCAGCAGACCTAGTACGGCCAGCCTGTCCGACCCTTTGGCGGTTATTGGAGAACGGCCCATGGTACAATGCTGGTGAGTACAAGCTGAGGGTGAGAACGACGAATTAATTATTATGATCTTAGATTATATATTACTTCAAAGTTCTCGTTAGTTGTAACAGATCATAATTAGAAGATCTGTTGCGATTAGTTTTGTTTCGTTGGCCGATGCTGGCGAGGCAAAACAATGCTGAGAGGGTAGCCAAGCCATGTTGGTTAGGTTATCACTTCCCAGTAGTCTAAGACCGGAAGGTAATACATATCATGACAAACAATACCTCGACCTCGAATAATACTTCTAACGTTGTTGCCAAGGTTTTTGTCAAGAAGTTGGCAAAAAGAGAGTTTGGGGCAGCAGTGAAGTTTAATGGGCAATGGGTTACAGCTCGGGCGAAACAGTCCAGGAGTGCTGTCAAAGCTGTTGAAGAAGTCCTTCAAAAACTTGGTGCTCCAAAGGTAACCTTCCAGGTTGTCAAGGTTGAGCCCAAGGTTGAGACTACCGTTGAGACCAAGGCTAACAATTCGTCCAAAGCATTCAAGCTTGATAGTTGCAAGGTTGAGACTACCGTTGAGCCCAAGGTTGAGACCAAGGCTAACAATTCGTCCAAAGCATTCAAGCTTGATAGTTGTTATGCTTGGGCCGTTGCTTCAAGTGCAGCAGTAGCTAAGATGTTGGGAATGATTGGGGTTGATGATGCAGCGACTCTCAAGGCAGAGAGGCTAATTGCTTACAAGGTAGCATACGTTGCAGCATCTAGGGCATCAATCAAGGGTTCGGTTGTTGGTAAAGTTTCCAAGTTTGAGAAGGACTTGATTGCAGCTGGGCGTGAAGTGGTGTTTTTGGATGCAGTAAGGGAGAATATCAAGAATGCTGGTTTTGAGATTGCCAGTTAAGTAGCAGGAATTTTGTGGATATAAGTTGTAAAATTTATATCCACAGGCATCTATGTTACTATTTTTACCAGAGGAGAATTATGAATATTTTCAAGAACGTAGTTACTGTTGTAATTTTTGTGGTGTCGTTTATTCTTTTTGTAGGGAGTTTTTTAGGGATGGTATAGTAGAGGGAAGTTTGACTATGGTGGTCTAAAGTAGCAGGAATTTTGTGGATATAAGCTTAATATTTATATCCACAGGCGTCTATGTTACTATTTAGGAATATTTTTAGAATATACCAAGCTGAAGCGACGCTAATAGTTAATTACCGAGAGATCTGTATATTAATTATTAGCGTTCCTTCGGCTTTTTTACCAGAAAAACTAATTTTCTAGTAAAACAATTGAGAATTGGCTTCAATGTGTCCGCCGTCGTTGAACGGCGGGAAAGGAGTTATATGAAAACAATAAGAAGTCCGCCTATATAAGTCCGCCGTCGTTGAACGGCGGAAGGAGGAAAGCAATTGGATATATTGGTGAAGATGGAATTGCTTCAATGTGTCCGCCGTCGTTGAACGGCGGGAAAGGAGTTATATGGAATTAAAAAACAGAAGTCCTCCTGTATAAGTCCGCCGTCGTTGAACGGCGGAAGGTTGCATCATTTGTGTTGACTAAGACTTCTGAATATTAGCTTCAATGGGGCCGCCGTCGTTGAACGGCGGGCACAAAAAGCCCTGGGTAAGATGATTTCAAACCCAGGGCACTAAGAAGTAACCAGAATTTTGTGGATATAAGCTTAATGTTTATATCCACAGGCGTCTATGTTACTGTAGGAGTAAAAAAAAATGAAGTATGAAAGTGTTCTGCATGTTTTAAACCCATGTACATTTGATCGTCTACTAAACAGTAAGGAGTTAAGAAATCTTAGGTATAATTTTTGGGAGTAAAGTAGCAAGAATTTTGTGGATATAAGTTTAATGTTACTATTTAGGAATGTTTTCAGAACATACCAAGCCGAAGCGACGCTAATAGTTAATTACCGAGAGATCTGTATATTAATTATTAGCGTTCCTTCGGCTTTTTTACCAGAAAAACTAATTTTCTAGTAAAACAATTGAGAATTGGCTTCAATGTGTCCGCCGT